>Ga0209655_10000413_pt1 | contig 16182 bp, 6 predicted proteins | sample BogFormECP03_OM2_FD_188236 | JGI IMG/M metagenome (GOLD analysis project Ga0209655, IMG submission 188236) | Bog forest soil microbial communities from Calvert Island, British Columbia, Canada - ECP03_OM2 (SPAdes) (version 2) | ecosystem: Environmental > Aquatic > Freshwater > Wetlands > Bog ...
GCGGGCCCGTCGCGGGGCCTGCCGGTACCGGCTGTGGACAGGCGGCCGGCTGTGCATAACCGCCTGATCACCGAGCCGCCTGACTGGTTGGTTGGCCAAACGGATAACGTGCACGGCAAGGACCGTCGGATCCAGCAGAGGAGACTGCCATGCAACTGGCGCTCACATCGGACGAAGCCGCCTTCCGCGACGAGCTGCGCACCTTCTACACGACGAAGATTCCGGCGGAAATCCGCGAGCGGACCCGCTCGGGCGAAGGACTCGGCCGCGACGACCTCGCCACCAGCCACAAAATCCTCAATGAACACGGGCTTGCGGTGCCCGGCTGGCCCGTCGAATGGGGCGGCAAGGACTGGACGCCGGCCCAGCATCAGATCTGGCTGGACGAGATGCAGCTGGCCTGCGTGCCGGAGCCACTGAACTTCAACGCCAAGATGGTCGGCCCGGTGATCGCCGAGTTCGGCTCACAAGAGATCAAGCAACGGTTCCTCCCTCCGACGGCCAGCCTCGACATCTGGTGGTGCCAGGGGTTCTCCGAGCCGGAGGCCGGCTCGGATTTGGCATCGCTGCGCACCACCGCATTGCGCGACGGCGACAGCTACGTCGTCAATGGGCAGAAGACGTGGACGACGCTTGGCCAATACTCAGACTGGATTTTCTGCCTGGTCCGCACCGACCCGCAGGCACCGAAAAAGCAGGCCGGCATCTCGTTTTTGCTCATCGATCTGGACACCCCCGGCATCACGATGCGCCCGATCAAATTGATCGACGGCAGCGTCGAGGTCAATGAGGTGTTCTTCGAGGATGTCCGGGTACCCGCCGATCAGCTTGTCGGAGAAGAGAATCAGGGCTGGAGCTACGCGAAATTCCTGTTGGGCAATGAGCGAAACGGCATCGCCCAGGTAGGCCGCACCAAAGTCCGGATTGCCGATGTCAAACAGCGCGCCGCCGACTCCGGCCTACTCGACGATCCCCTGTTCGCCGCCCGGGTCGCCGAAGCCGAAAACGATTTGCTGGCATTGGAACTCACCCAGATGCGGGTCGCGTCCGGGTCGAAGGGCGGCAAGCCCAACCCCGCGTCGTCGGTGCTCAAACTGCGCGGCAGCCTGTTACAACAGATCGCCACCGAGTTGCTCGTCGAAGTCGCCGGTCCGGATGCGCTGCCGTTCGAGGCCGGCAACCACATCTCGTCACCGCGGTGGGCGCAGGGCAGCGCGCCGCACTACCTGAACTTCCGCAAGACGTCGATTTACGGCGGCAGCAACGAAGTACAGCGCACCATCATCGCGTCGACCATTCTCGGCTTGTAGACAGGCCGTTCACAACCAAAAACGTGTGAGGTAGAGACATGGACTTTCAGTTGAGTGACGAACAGGCGCTGCTGCGCGACACCACCCGCGACTTGCTGTCCCGCAGCTACGACGCCGAGAGCCGCAACAAGGCAATCGCCTCCGACCTGGGCTGGAGCCGAGAAGTGTGGACGCAGCTGGCCGAAACCGGGATTCTCGGGCTGGGATTCGACCCCGATGAGGCCGGCCAGATCGAAGTGATGACCGTGCTCATCGAAGTCGGGCGCCGGCTGGCACCCGAACCCGTCGTGCATGCGGCGCTGGGACCGGGGGCGATCATCGCCGAGGTCGGCAGCGACGCTCAGAAGGAGCTGCTGGGCGAGGTCGCCGAGGGGCAGCGGTTGCTGGCTTTTGCGCACCTGGAGCCCGGCATGCGCGCGGCTTCCATCGGTGATGTCGCGACAACCGCTGTGCAAGAAGGCGATTCATGGCTGCTCAGCGGACGGAAGAACCCGGTGTTGGCCGGCGATTCCGCTGACACCCTGGTGGTCAGCGCGAAGTTGCCCGACGGTGGAATCGGATTGTTCCTGGTCGACGCTGACGCCGTGAGCCGCCAGCCGTACCCCACGTTCGACGGCCAACGGGGCGCCCAGATCGACCTGGACAAAGCTTCGGGCGAGCCGCTCGGCGACGCAGTGGACGCATCGTCCGCCATCCGTAACGCCATCGTCCGCATCCAATCCTCGTTGTGCGCGGAGGCGGTCGGCGCCATGGAAGAGGCGCTTCGGTTGACCACCGATTACCTCAAGACGCGCAAGCAGTTTGGTGTCACGCTCAACACGTTTCAGACGCTCACACAGCGCTCCGCCGACATGTATGTCTCGCTGGAGCTGGCCCGCAGTATGAACCTCTACGCCGCGATGTCGATCGCCGACGGCAACTTGGATCCCGTGATCTCGTCGCGGGCCAAGCTGCAGATTGGCCGGTCGGGCCGGCACATCGCGCAGGAGTCGATCCAGCTGCACGGCGGCATCGGCATGACCGCGGAGTACCCGGTCGGCCACTACGCGGCCCGGCTCACCGCGATCAATCACACCTTTGGCTCCACCCAAGACCTGCTGCATGTCCTGATCGATCAGGTCGGCGACTACGACGTCGTGACGCTGTAGGTCGAGTAGTCGCATGGCCGAACTCTCCGACGAAGTCATCGACTTTCTCTCAGCGGGTACCCGCACCGCGATGCTGGGTTACCTCGCCGCCGACGGCCGGCCGCTGGTCGCCCCGGTGTGGTTCGTCGTCGACAACGGCGAGCTGGTGTTCAACACCGGCCGCGAGTCAGCGAAAGGCCGTGCGCTGGCCAGGGATTTGCGTGTCGTCATCTGTGTCGACGATCCGCATCCGCCCTACTCGTTCGTCCAGGTGCAGGGCACAGCGTCCGTCCAGGACCGTGCCGAGGATCTGCTCGAGATCGCTACCCGGATCGGTGGACGCTACATGGGCGCCCACCGCGCCAAGGAATTCGGCCAGCGCAACGCGGTGTCCGGCGAGTTGGTGGTGCGGGTTCAGCCGACCAAGGTCAACTCGGCCTTCAATATCGCCGACTGACCGCCCGCATCAACTCCGCTCTGCGACGGCCTCCGCGTCAGCCGCCTCGGGCGCCGCGCCGGATTCCGCGTCAGCCGCCTCGGTCGCCGCGCCGGACTCCCCGTCCGCCGCCTCCGAATTCGCTTCAGACGCCGCCGCCTCGCCCGACTCCGATTCCGCATCGGGCAGCTGAGCTGCGAGATATTCGCCGAGCCCGCCGATCGTCGGATAGTCGAACACCGCGGTGGCGTTGATCGTGAACGCGCCACCGAACTGGCTGTGCAACCGGTTGCGGAGTTCGACCGCCATCAGTGAGTCGGTGCCCAGGTCCAGGAACCGGCTGGTCGCGGCGGGCGGTTGGGCGAGCCGCAGGAAGCCCTGCACTTCACGCTGCAGGAATTCGGTGATGAAACTGCCGCGCTGCGCCACCGGTATCTCCTGCAGTTGCTTGAGCAACTCACTGTCACCGGTCACCTCACCGACGGCGCTCGGCAACACGAGGTCGAGAATCGGTGGACGCGAACTGCCCAGCACCTTCGCCGCACGCTGCCAGTTTGCCTTGATCACGGTTGCCTGGCCAGTGCCGTTGGCGACGACCTCGGCGAGGGCGCCGAGCGCGGCCGAGGGTTCCAGCGGAATCAGACCTTGCGCGCTGATGTTGGCAGTCGCGGCCTCCGACGAGGCCATGCCACCTTGGGCCCAGGGACCAAAGTTGACACCGGTCGCCGGCAGACCTTGCGCCTTACGTTGCGCGACCAGTCCATCCAGCAGTGCGTTGGCAGTCGAATAGTTGGCCTGGCCAGGTGATCCGAACAAACTGGACACCGACGAGGACACGATGAAGAAGTCGAGATCGTCGTTCCTCGTCAACCGGTCCAAGTGGCAGGCACCGAACGCCTTGGGCGCCAACGTTGTCCGGAAACGCTCCAGGCTCTGCTGAGCCAGCAGCGCGTCGTCGAGCACGCCCGCCAAATGCGCCACCCCAGCGAGCGGCGGCAACTCCGTGCGGATGCGCTCGAGCAGCTCTTCGACTTCCGACTCGTCGCTGACATCGGCCGCGAAGGTGTGGATGCGGCACTTGTAGCGCTCCGTGATGTCGTCGATTGCCTGTTGGGCATCCGCGTCAGGCGCGCGCCGGCTGGTCAACACGATGTCTCCGGCACCGAGTTGAGCCAGATACGACGCCGTGTGCAGACCGATCGCGCCGAGTCCACCGGTGATCAGATAACTCCGATCGGCCCGCGGCTGTAGCGGATTCGGCATCTGCAGCACGATCTTCCCAATGTGCCGCGCCTGCTGCATCCGGCGGAACGCGGCTCTGGCCTCCGTGAGAGGGTAGATCTCGGCGGGTAGCGGCGTCCATTCGCCGCGCGCCAACCCGTCCGACACTTCGGTCAGCAAGCCACGGATACGCTCGGGCTCTTGGAAGGTAACCGTGTCCAGCGCGACGATCTCGTAGGCGATATCGGGGCGGGCCTCCGCCATCTGCTCGGGAGTCCAGATGTCTCGCTTGGCGATCTCGGCGAAACGTCCGTTCTGGGCGGTGGCCCGCACGGTCGCTTCGAGAAACCCTTCATTCGTCAGGCTGTTGAGCACCACGTCGACGCCGGCGCCGTCGGTGTCGGTGAGGATCTGGTCGGCGAAATCGGTAGTGCGCGAGTCGTACACGTGTCCCACGCCCAGCTTGCGCAGCGTCGCGCGTTTGTACGTGCTGGCGGTGGCGAAAACGGTCGCACCGTGCTGCTGCGCCATCTGGATCGCGGCTAACCCGACACCACCGCTGGCGGCGTGGATGAGCACGCGATCACCGGGCTTGAGCTGCGCCCAGTCGAACGCGAGCCGGGCTGTGAGTGCCGCAGCGGGGATTGTTGCCGCATCTACCGCGCTCACCCCGTCGGGAATCGGTGCCAGCAATTGCGCCGGCACATTGAACCGACTCGAGAATGCACCCTGCATGAAGCCATAGACCCGCTGGCCGACCTCGAGTCCGGTCACGCCGTCACCCAATTGTGTGACGGTGCCGGCGAAGTCGCCGCCGATCGGGCCGGGATCACCCGGGTAGAGGCCCAACACATTGAGCACGTCGCGGAAGTTGAGACCAGCGGCCTCAACCCGGACCTGCACATAGCCCTCGTCCGGCGGCGCCACCTCATTCTCGGTCAGTCGAAGGTTGTCGATGGCGCCGCGTTCGGTGGGGGCCAGCACGTAATCGGTTGTCCGCGGCACTACGAGATGACCGCTTCGCGCCCATGGCAGTAGCCGCGACGCCAGGAACTTTCCTTGCCGCAGCGCGAGTTCCGGTTCCTGGATTGGTGCGCCGAGCAAGCCGGCCAGCGAGCTCGCGGCCCCCTCTGCCCCATCGGAGTCAATCAGCCTGCACCGCAGGGCCGGTTCCTCGTTGATGATGGTGCGTCCGAGTCCCCACAGCGCAGCCTGCACCGGGTCGACCGGTTCGCTGGATTCGGTGGCAACGGCCCGCTCGGTGACGATCCACAGTCCGCCTGGGAGCTTCACCTGGCCACCTTGCACGGTGTGCACGGCGGTGAGCAGGTTGGAGATCTCGGTCTCGAGCCGCGCTACAACGCCGGCGCTCGACTCTTCTGCACTCGGTCCGGTGCTGCGCCAGACGATGCCGGAGATCGGCACACCGCGCTCTTGAGCCTGTATCAACAGCTGCCCCAAGAGCTCCGGATCCGTAGTCCGGTCAAATGAGATGCAGCCTGGAACCTTGGCCGCAAGTTCGCCGAACCCGGCAATCAGCCAAGTGCCGCTTACGTTTCCAGCGTCATCACCTGACGGCGGTACCACCTCATGCCAGCCGAGGGTGTAGAGCAGCCGGGTGGCGTCGCCGCCGAGCCCGCGCAGCAACGCCTCTCGGGGCGCGCGTTTGACGGTGAACTCGCGAATCCCGCCCAAGTGGCGGCCATCCCGATCGACGAAATCGAGATCGAAGACCTGGGTTTCGCTGTCGAGTTCACTGGTGTGCCACTTTGCGCGGCAGTAGAACCTGCGCGGCATCTTCTCCCGCAACATCACCTGCCCGTACCGCAACGGCAAGAACAGGTCGTTGACGCCCTGTTCGGCCGCGAGAAGTGCCGGGAAGGCCGGGAAGGCCACGCCGGTGCACAGGTCCATCAGGACCGGATGCATCGGCTCGGTTCCAAGCTGCTCGGACAGTTCTTCACCGACGGAGATGTCGCCGATCGCCTCACCCTCACTGAGCCACAGCGACTTCAGCGATCCGGACCAGTTCGGCCCCCATGACAGTTCCATGTCGGCGAAGGTCTCGAACAGCTCTTGCGGACGCATGCGCTCCATCCGCTCGATCGCCGCGTCCACGGGATCCGCGGGTTCGGCCGCCGGCTCGTCCTCGACACCAGAGACCGCGGTGCCATCGGCGTTCAACGACCATTCAGCGTCGCGATCACCGTATGGGCGGCTGTGCACCTGGAATTTCCAGCCGCCGCCGGCGTCGAGCGGATGCAGCGTCAGCTGCACCTCACGAGAAGCCTTCTCGGGCAGGATGATCGGCTCGTAGAAGAAGACCTCTTTGACGTGCGCCGGCGTGCCAACGGCGGCCAGGGCCATCGCCGCATAGGTCGCCCCAGGAACGACGACGGTGCCATAGATGACGTGATCGGACAGCCACGGCTGCGACTTGACTGACAGCCTGCTGGTGTACACGGAGTCGCCGGAGGCGAGATCCTTTGCACTACCGAGAAGTCCGGACATCGCAGGACCGTCGACGGTGATAGCAGAGGCCTTAGGCCAGAAGCGGCGGCGCTGGAACGGATAGGTAGGCAGTTCGAGTCTGCGGTGCGATTGTTGATGCAGCGCAGCGAAATTGGGCCGATGGCCGCTGACATACGCTGTCGCAAGCGCATCGGCGATCTGGCGACGGTCACCGACGCCCTTGCGTAGGGAGACGATCGCACGCGGCGCGGCTAGATGCTCCGGCCACACCTGCACCGCAGCACCGGTCAGAACCGGTTGCGGACCGATCTCCATCAACACCGAGCATCCCAGTGCCGCCACGGTGCGCACGCTTTCGGCGAACTGCACGGGCTGGCGGGAATGCCGCCGCCAATACTGAGCGTCCAGCGGGCTTTCCGCGGTGAGGATGGCACCGGTCCGGTTGCAGACCAGCGGCAACGTCGGCATACCGAACTCCAACCCCGCTGCGTACGACTCGAATTCACCGAGCACCGGCTCCATCAACTGCGAGTGGAAGGCATGGCTGGTTTCCAGCCACGTGCACCGGATCCCGTCATCGGCAAATTTGGCGACGATCGGTTCCAGATCTTCTCCCGGACCCGAAAGCACCGTGTTGGGGCCGTTGTACGCACCGACGGACACCCGAGGGAACTCCCCGGCGACCTGCTCGACGTGCTTGGGGTCGGTGAACACCGCCACCATCCGCCCACCGGCGGGCAGACTGCCGAACAGCCGACCGCGCTCGGCCATCAGCCGTGCCCCGTCCTCGAGGCTGAACACGCCGGCCACACATGCCGCCGCGTACTGGCCCACGCTGTGCCCCAGCACCACATCGGGCTCGATGCCCCAGGACTGCCACAGCCGGGCCAGGCCCATCTCGATGGCGAACAGCGTCGGCTGCGCAAACGACGTGTGCTTCAGCGTTTCTCCGGCCACGCCGCCGGTCTCACGGTCGGTCGCGAGCAGCACCTCCAGCAACGGGCGCGGCAGTATCTCGCTGACCGCGTCCGCGCAGCGCTTCACGGTCTCGGCGAAAACCGGCTCAGCGTCGAATAACTCGCGTGCCATCCCCGGATACTGGCTACCCTGCCCAGTGAACAGCCAGGCCGTCGTAGGCCGGTCAGTGCACTCGCCGCGCACCACACCGGGTCGCAGGCGGTTCTCGGCCAGCTCGGGCAGGCCCTCGCTCGCGCTCTGAACCGTCTCCACGACCAGCGCGGCCCGGTGTTCGAAATGCGACCGCCCCACCCCGGCCGTGAAGCACACCTCGGCGATGTCGGCCTCTGGGTGGTTGCCCAACCAGGACCCATACCGCTGCGCCAACTCAACCAGCGCCTCCGATGAGCGCGCCGACAGTGCCAGCACATTCATCGACGCTTCTGGAGCCTCCGACTCCGGCGCCACGGCGGCGTCGTCAGCCGGATGTTCGTCGGGGGTCGCCGGTTGGACTGGCGCCTCCTCGATCAGCACGTGCGCGTTGGTGCCGGTGAATCCGAAGGAACTCACGCCGGCGCGCCGCGGCCTGCCGTTGGCCTCCCAAGGAGTCGCCTTCTCCACCACCCGCACCGGCAATGAGTCCCATGGGATATGTGGCGACGGCTTATCGAAGTGCAGACTCTGCGGCAGCAGTCCGTGCTGCAGCGACAACACGACCTTGATCAGACCGGCGGCCCCTGATGCCGACTCGGTGTGGCCGATGTTGGTCTTGACCGATCCCATCAGCAACGGACGGTCCGAGTCGCGGGCGGCACCGTAGACAGCCCCGGCCGCCTGCACCTCGATCGGGTCACCCAACGGGGTACCCGTGCCGTGCGCCTCGAGGTAGTCGACGTCCTCGCCGGCCCAGCCGGCGCGGGCCAGTGCCGTGGCGATAAGCCGTTGCTGCGCACCACCATTGGGCACAGTCAAACCACTGGACGCGCCGTCCTGGTTGACCGCACTGCCCGGGATCACTGCGGCAACCCGGTCGCCGTCGCGCACCGCGTCGCTGAGCCGCTTGAGCACCAGAATCCCGCAGCCTTCACTGCGGACGTAGCCGTCGGCCGACGCGTCGAACGTCTTGCACCGCCCAACGGGCGATAGCATCCGGGCGCGTGAGGCGGCGACAATGGTCACCGGACTCAGCAAAACGTTCACACCGCCGGCCAGCGCCAAGTCGCAGTCCCCGTAGTGCAAAGCCTGGCAGGCCTGATGGACGGCCACCAGCGACGAGCTGCACGCGGTATCGACCGCCACTGCCGGCCCTTCGAACCCGAGCGCGAAGGCAACCCGACCGGAGATGGCGTTGAGCGCATTGCCGGTAATGAAGTAGGGCTCGATTTTGTCGATCGACTCGGCGGACAGCAGATGCGCATACTCGTTGGCGGCCACCCCCGCGAAGATGCCGGTTCGGCTGCCGCGCAGTGCCGCCGGCGAGTAGCCGGCGCGTTCCAAAGCCTCCCAAGCCGTTTCGAGCATCAGCCGCTGCTGCGGCTCGATCCAGACGGCCTCGCGCGGAGAGATGCCGAAGAATTCGGGATCGAATCCGTCGATTCCGTCAAGGAATCCGCCGAAGCGCGTGTAGGTCTTGCCCGCAGTGTCCGGATCCGGGTCGTAGAACTCGTCGATGTCGAATCGGTCCTCCGGGACTTCCCGGATCGTATCGACACCGTCGGACAAGACTTCCCAGAACGCTTCCGGATTGGGTGCACCCGGGAAACGGCATGACACGGCGACGATCGCGATCGGCTCATCCGTGCGCGTCGTCACTGCTGCCGCCAGCGAAGGCCCCGACTTTGCCTGCTCGCTGAGACCGAGCACATCGCCGAGCAGGTAATCCACCACGTCGGACAGCCGGGGGTAGTCCATCGCCAGCGTCGCCGGTATCTCCTTGCCCACACCTTGCTCGATGTGGCGTCGCAGCTCGACGGCCATCAGCGAATCCATGCCGAGATCGAAGAATCCCGCGTCCTCGCGGATCTCCGCCGGGTCGACGCGCGTCACCTTTGCCACCGCGTCGCCAAGGTAATCGGCCAACAGCTTCCTGCGCTGCTGCACCGGAGCATTGGTGAGCCGTTCGACCAGTTCGGTCTTGCCCGACGCCGTTGTTGCCGGCACGGCACCGGGCACCTCACGCTCCAGCTCGGCCAGGAAGGAGCGCCGGCCCGCTTGCTGGTAGAGCGGCAAAAAGCGAGCCCAATCAATCCGGGCCACCACGCCTTGCGCTGTTCCTTGCCCGGAAGCGCCAGCGATCAGATCGGCAACACCTGCAAGGGCATCAGCAGGTGACAACGTCTTGATCCCGCGCTTGCCCAGTCGCGCACGAGACTCCTCGTCGGCCATGCCCACCGACCACGGACCGAAGTTGACGCTGATTCCAGGGATGCCCTGCTCGCGCAGCCGCCACGCCAGCCCGTCGAGGAAGGCATTAGCCGCGCCGTAGGCGGTCTGACCGTACCCGCCCCATATCGAGGCGATCGAGGAGGTGCTGAGGAAGAAGTCCAGCTGCAGGTCCGCGGCTGCTTCAGCTAAATTCCAAGCGCCCCAGACCTTCCCGGCGAAAACACGATCCACCTCGGCGTCGTCCAGCGTGCTGAGCGGGGTGGTACCGACCTCGCCTGCGGCATGGACGATGCCGGCCAACGGCGGTAGCTCGCTCTGCACAGTGGCTAACAGGCGCGCAACGTCGTGCGCATCGGCGACATCGGCAGAGACGAACCGGAATTCGGCACCGTATTGTTCGCTCAACGCATCGATGCGCGATTGTGTGGCTTCGTTGGGTGAGCGCCGACTGGTCAGCACCAGATGGCGAGCGCCGTGCGCGGCCAGGTATTCGGCAATTTCCAGGCCAATCGACCCCAATCCGCCGGTCACCAAATACGTTGCGTCTGCACGCAGTGCCAATGGTGTCGCGCTTGGTTGCTGGGCCCGTCGAACCAGCCGGGGCACGTAGACCAATTGATCACGCAGCGCGACTTGATCTTCGCGGCGCGGTTCGGCCGCCACCTGGTCGATCAATCGCGACCATTCGTCGGCAGTGCCTTCGCGCAGATCCGCCAGTCCGCCCCAAATCTGCGGATGCTCTAACGAGGCGGCGCGCCCAAATCCCCACAGGGAACTCTGATCTGGTGACACATTGTCGTCATCGGTGACTCGTTGTGCGGCGCGGGTTACCAACCAGATCGGTCGGCGTAGTTCGGCGGCCGCCGCGGCGCGGAAGAGGCGCCGTGTTCCGCTCAGGACTTGGTGTTGCACCCGCAGCAGCGACCGCATCGACGGCGCGGTGCCGGACTCGAGGGCCGCGACATGCAGGATGCGTAACTCTGGTTCGTCTGCCACGGCAGCGCGCAGCGTGGCCTCGAGGTGTTCCTCGTCCGCGTCGGAGGCCGGCAACCCGAGAATCCGATGCTGGTGCCCGCGCGCGGTCAGCGCCTCGACCAACGGCTGCACCTCATCGGCATCAGCGCCGATGAGCAGCCAGGTAGACGCCTCGCCGGCTTCCGCAGCCGAGACCGTCGTGGTGGATTTCTCCCAACGAAACTCGTAGCGCGCGTCCGCGATCGACCGAGTCTTGCGCTGCTGGTTGTGTTGCGCCGCAAACTTCGTCAGCACATTCAGGGTTTGACGATCATCGCCGCCACCGCCGAGTAGTGCGGCCAGTTCTTCGATCCGGCCGTCTTCGAGAAGCCGAACGGCTTCGCTGGTAGCTGTGACATGGGATTGCTGGGTAGGCAGGTCCCGATTTTCGCGATACCAGTAGTGGCGATGCTGGAACGGGTACGTGGGCAGGTCGAGCTTTCGCGCCGGTCCCTGCCGCACAGCGCCGAAGTCGGGCAGATGGCCCAGAACGTACGCGTCAGCAAGGGCTTCGGTGATCTGGCGGTGGTCGGCGGTGTTTCGACGCAGCGACGCGATCGCCCTCGGTGCGGTTGCCGGGTCAGGCCACGCCCGCATGGCCGCGGCGGTGAGCACCGGTTGCGGACCGATCTCCAGCAACACTTTGCAACCCAAATCGGCAAGGGTGCGAACGCTTTTGGCGAATTCCACCGGCTGCCGCGCGTGGCGACGCCAATAGTTGCCATCCAGCTTCTGGCTCCTGCCGATCGCGGAGCCGGTGCGGTTGCACACCAAAATCATTTGTGGCGAGCTGTAATTGAACTGGTCCGCATACGACTCGAACTCGTCGAGGATCGGATCCAGCAGCGCCGAGTGAAACGCGTGGCTGGTGTCCAGCCAGTCACAGCGGACACTATCGGCCGTCAACCGTGCCACCGCCTGCTCGAGATCCGGTGCGGGTCCCGACAGTACGGTGTTAGCACCGTTGTAGGCGGCAACCGACAAACTTGGGAATTCGTCGGTGAGGCTCTCGACACGCTCGGGGGCGGTGAACACCGCGACCATCCGACCGCCCGCAGGCAAGCTGCCGAAAAGGCGGCCGCGCTCGGCCATCAGTCGCGCGCCGTCCTCGAGGCTGAACACGCCCGCGACGCACGCGGCCGAATACTGGCCGACGCTGTGGCCAAGCACGACGTCGGGGTCGAAGCCCCACGACTGCCAGAGCCGAGCCAGGCCCATCTCCACCGCGAACAAGGCGGGCTGCGCGTAGGAGGTCTGCCGCAGCGTCTCTTCGTTGTCCGCGCTATCCACGTCGAAAATGACGTCTAGCAACGGTTTTTCGAGTACGTCAGCGACTACTGCCGCGCAACGAGTCAACGTCTCGGCGAATACCGGCTCGGTGTCGAACAGCTCTCGGGCCATGCCGGGGTACTGGCTGCCTTGGCCGGTGAACAGCCACGCCGTCTTCGGCGGTGCATCGGACACTCCGCGCACCAGCCCAGGCGCCGGCCGATCGTCCGCGAGTGCGCCGAGCAGCTCACTGGCGGATTCTCTCGAATTGACCACCAACGCAGCGCGGTGCTCGAAGTGTGCTCTTCCCACCCCGGCGGTGAAGCACACGTCCGCCAGGGTGGCCTCGGGATGCGCGTTCAACCAGCTGTGGTATTGATCGGCGACCTGTACGAGTGCTTCGGGCGTGCGCGCCGACAACGGAAGAACGCTGAACCGTTGGCCCCCGGGCTGATCAGCCGGCGCCGGTGCAGCGGCGACCTGGGCTGTTTGATCAGGTGCTTCCTCGAGGATGACGTGCGCGTTGGTTCCGGCGAACCCGAACGAGCTGATGCCCGCAATACGGGGCCGACCGTTGCGCTCCCAGGGCGTGGCCTCCCGCACAACCTGCAGCGCAAGCCGATCCCAGGGAATGTGCGGCGACGGGTTTTGGAAGTGCAGATGCGGTGGCAGCAACTCGTTCTCGAGCGACAGGATGACCTTGATGACCCCCGCAATCCCCGCGGCTGCTTCCAGATGCCCGATATTCGTCTTCGCCGAACCGATCAACAGCGGCTCGCTTGCCTCGCGCCCTTCGCCGAACACTGCACCGGCGGCCTGGGCCTCGATCGGATCGCCCAGCGACGTCCCGGTCCCATGTGCCTCCAGGTATCCGACGTCGGCGGGTGCGATGCCGGCGCGATTCAGCGCCTCGGCGATAACCCGTTGCTGGGCAACGCCGTTCGGCACCGTCAAACCACCCGATGCGCCGTCCTGGTTGATCGCGCTGCCGCGGATCACGGCCCGGATCCGGTCGCCGTCGCGGATCGCGTCCTCGAGCCGCTTTACGACGATCACACCGCAACCCTCGCCGCGCACATAGCCGTCTGCGGCCGCGTCGAAAGTCTTGCACCGGCCGTCGGGCGCGAGCATGTGCGCATGGGAAAAGGTGATCATGGTCGCCGGGGTTAGCAGGACGTTTGCCCCACCGGCCAGCGCAAGGTCACATTCCCCCAAGCGCAGCGCTTGGCATGCCTGATGGATCGCCACTAACGACGAGCTGCACGCCGTGTCGACGGCGACCGCCGGGCCTTGCAGCCCTAACCGATAGCTGATCCGGCCCGCTGCTGCGGCATTCGACGTGCCGATTGCTATATAGGCTTCGATCTCGGCGTAGGTCAGCTCGTCGGATGCCATTGCCAGGTAGTCATGGGTGGATAAACCGATGAACACGCCGGTGTTGGTGTTCGCCAAAGCCGTTGGCGCGGTACCGGAATGCTCCACCGCCCGCCACGCCATTTCCAGCAGTATCCGATGCTGCGGGTCGATCAACATGGTCTCCCGCTTCGACAGCCCGAAGAACGGCGCGTCGAATCCCGTTATATCGTCGACGAACCCTGCCCGACGGCTCACAATCTTGCCGGGCGCGTCGGGATCCGGATCGTAGAACTCGTCGACATCCCACCGGTCCTGGGGCACCTCCGAGACCGCATCCCGGCCCTCCCGCAGCACATCCCAGAAGGCGGCCGCATCCGCGGCACCCGGAAAACGCGCCGCATAGCCAACGATCGCAAAACCCATTGCCGGCTGTTGCTGACCTTCGACGGACGCCATGCGGTTCCCCTCCCTGCTTTGGCCGATAAAGTTTCGATCCCCACACGGGCGGCCAGATTGCGCAGCCGAACCATCTCCCCAGCCGGCCAGCATTTCAAGTGCAGCCCCGGCACCGGGCGACTGCCGACACCGGCCAACTATAGCCACTGCGGCTGGCAGCGTACGTCCTATGCCGGGCCGTCTGCCGAACCTGTGAGCTGCTGCCAGCCTGCGTCCCACGCCAGCGGGTTATCTTGGTGGCGCTGCCAGCGCGACGGACCGGAGCCGTTGACATCGAGGAGGACGAACTTTTGCGCATCGCGAAGATTACGGTCGGCTCGCTCGACGAATGGACGTTGACCCCAGGCACAGTCACCTCCTGGCACCCGACGGCCGCGGCTATCGAAAAGGTTCGACAAGCGCCGGTCAGTTCTGTGCCGGTCAGCTATATGCAGGGCCAACATCTCCGTAACTATTGTGAGCGGACCGCCGCGGGGCTGAACTTTTCCCGGCAAATCATCGCTAGCTGTGACGTACCCGGCCAGTGTGATGTTTCCGCCATGCATCACGCCCTCAACGGATACCTGCGTCGGCATGACACGTTCCGCAGTTGGTTCGAGCACACCGGTGATGGGGAGTTCATCAGGCATTCCATCAGCGATCCTGCCGATATTGAATTCGCGCCGATCAATCATGGGAACATGACGGTCGACGAAATACACGCCCATGTCGTGGCCATACCGAATCCGCTGGAGTGGGGCTGCTTCACCTTCGGGATTATCCAAAGCGAGAGCCACTTCACGTTCTTTGCCGCCATGGATCATGTCCACGGAGACGCGACGTTGATCGGCACAACGATGATAGAGGCCAACGGAATGTATTCGGCGTTGAGCGGAGGCGGTGAGCCCCTTGCGCTTCCCGATGCCGGCAGCTTTGACGACTTCTGTATCCGCGAGCGCCAGTACACGTCTACGTTAACCGTAAATTCGCCTGAGGTACGCGCGTGGATTGACTTCGCGGAGAACAACAATGGTGGCTTTCCTGAATTCCCTCTTCCACTGGGTAACCCGTTGGAGCCGAGTAGCAGTTACATGGCCTCCGAACTGCTGATGGACGCCGAACAGACGGAGCGATTCGAATCAGCCTGCACGGCGGCGGGCGCACGCTTCGTCGGCGGGTTGTTCGCCTGCATCGCCCTGGTGGAGCATGAGTTTACTGGTGCTCTCACGTATTACGGGCTCACTCCCCGGGATTCCCGCACAGGCACAGACAACTTCATGACGCAGGGTTGGTTTACCGGCTTGATCCCGATCACCGTGCCAATAGCTGCTGCCTCTTTCGGCGATGCCGCATGGGCGGCGCAGTCTTCGTTCGATTCAGGTCTCGGCATGGCGAGGGTGCCGTATTACCGCGTATTGGAGTTGGCGCCCTGGCTGAACTGGCCGGAGCCGAACTTTCCGGTGTCGAACTTCCTGCATGGCGGCGCTGCGCCGCTCAACGCAATTCTCGCGGCTGGGGACCTTGGTCTTGCGGACAATATCGGAATCTATCCGGACGGCCGGTTTTCTTATCAGCTGACCAGCTATGTGTTCCGGTATCGCGAGGGCACGATCATGGCGATCATGTATCCCGATAACCCGGTCGCCCTGAAATCAGTTACCCGTTACATGGAAGCGATGAAGTCCGTGTGCGTGCGGGTCGCCGACAGCGGGCACTGGGGACGCGTCGCATAGCGTGGAGCACATCGATGGCTAGGGCTTTTCTGAAATTCGCAATCTCCGGGCGGGCACCGTACGAAATTGCGCGGCTTGATAGAGCGTCGGCGAGCGTCGCCGGCGGGCGCACACAACAGCGCCGACCGGGGGTGAGGGCAATATGCAACGGCTAGCCGTTTTTGTGGTGCGGTGGCCTTGGGTAGTGATAGGGCTCTGGGTGGCGATTGCGGTCGCTCTACCGCTGACGTTCCCATCGCTGAACGAGATGGCCCAAAAGCATCCGCTCGCTATCTTGCCCAGCGACGCGCCGTCGAGCGTCACCGCCCGAAAGATGACCGAGGCGTTTCACGAATCGGGCTCAGACGACCTGCTGTTGGTGGTCCTGACCGACGACAAGGGTCTTGGCCGCGACGACGAAGCTGTTTACCGCAAGCTGGTGGACGCGCTGCGCAGGGACACCCGAGATGTCGTGATGCTGCAGGACT
>Ga0209655_10000414_pt1 | contig 16178 bp, 14 predicted proteins | sample BogFormECP03_OM2_FD_188236 | JGI IMG/M metagenome (GOLD analysis project Ga0209655, IMG submission 188236) | Bog forest soil microbial communities from Calvert Island, British Columbia, Canada - ECP03_OM2 (SPAdes) (version 2) | ecosystem: Environmental > Aquatic > Freshwater > Wetlands > Bog ...
TAGCCATGAACACTCCGTGCCAATGCCATCGGTGAATTGCGGCGGGTATTATACAATGGCCGTTTAGTTTCACAGGATGAACGCAAACCTATGCCTGAAAGAATTCATGACGCGCTGCTGATCTACAACCCCACGAGCGGGGAGCGGCGGCAGCGCCGTTTTTTGGAAATTGAGCAGGCCGTGCGGATTCTGAAGGACTGCGGAATCACGACGGAGATCGCTGCTACTACCGCGGCGGGAGCGGCGCAGGGGATCGCGCGGCAGGCGGTGGAGCAACGGCGCGGGATGGTGATCGCTTGCGGCGGCGACGGCACGATCAATGAAATTATTAATGGACTGGCGGGGAGCGCGGTGCCGATGGCGTTGCTGCCGGCAGGAACGGCGAACATTTTGGCGAAAGAGCTGCGCATTCCCTGGGATATTCCGCACGCGGCGCGGTTGATTCACGACGGCGTGGTGCGGCGCGTGGCATTGGGGCTGGCAACCTCGCTGAATGGTGCGCACTCCGCGGATATGCCTTCGGAGGGGCGGTATTTTCTCAGCGTGGGCGGAGCGGGGCCGGATGGCGCGATCGTGAATGCGGTAAATGGCGAATTGAAAAAGCGGGCTGGAGTTCTGGCTTATTGGGCGGAGGGCGTGCGTCAGCTGGTCAGTTACGATTTTCCGGAGATACGGATTCGCTCGAATGGGCGGGAACATCTGGCGTCTATTTTGGTGGTGGGCAGAACCGTGAATTATGGCGGGCCGTTCAAGATCACTACCGGGGCGAATCTCTTCGAGGATTCGTTCGAGTTCTTGACGAATTCTTCGCGTAGCAGACTGCGCTACCTGGTTTGTTTGCCGGCGTTGTGGCTGGGCAAACTGCGCGGCATGGACGGGATCGAGGCCTGGAAGCACACTGAGGTGATTTGCGAATCGGCGAATGGGGCGGAAGTGTTCGCGCAGGTGGATGGCGAACCGATTGGACGTCTGCCGCTGGCCTTTCGGATTGTGCCGGACGCGCTTTCGCTGGTTACGCCGGCTAGTTTGAAGTAGCCGAGCGGTAATGGATTACGGCGCGTTGGACTCGGATGCGATGGATTTGCGCGCGATGGAATCGTTGTGCTAGCTGCGCACTGAAAAGAGTATCGTGGAGATCCTTACTCACGCGCTGATCGCGCTGATATTGGCGCGCGCAGGGCAGAAATTGTTGCCGCGTTACGGGGCCGCGATGTTGGTTGTTTCCGAGATTGCGGCCGATTTGGATTTTCTGAGCTATCTTGGCGGGCCTTCCGCGTACTCGCGATTTCATCGTGGTGTCTTGCATTCTTTACTTGGCTCGATTGTGTTGGTGTGTGCGCTGGCGTTGGCTTTCTGGCTCGTTGCGCGGCAGGTGGCGCAGAAAAATCCGGATTCGAGTTTGCCCCGTTTGAGTTTCCTCGCGGCGGTTGTGGTTTGTGGCCTTGGAGTTGTGGCGCATGTGTTTTTTGATCTGGCCAGCGGAATTGGCGTGCAATTGCTTTGGCCATTTCGTCAGAAGTGGACTGGGTGGGATTTGGTTAGCACGCTTGATCCTTGGATCTTGGTGGTTTTGGTGATGGGTTTGGCGTTGCCCGAGGCATTGCAATTAGTCAGCGAGGAGATTGGGGAACGGAAACACGGGCCGCGCGGGCGGCTGGCGGCGATTGTAGCTTTGCTGGTGCTGCTGATTTATTTTGGGGCGCGGGCTGGATTGCATAGTCGCGCTGTGGACGAATTGAATGCGCGCGAATATCATGGGGCGCCGGCTCTTTCGGCTGGGGCGTTCCCTTCCTCGATTTCGCCGCTGGATTGGCGTGGAGTGGTTTCCACCGACAACGACATCGAGGTGATCGAAATTTCTTTGGCGCCGGGGACGGGATTCGATCCGGATCGGGCTGTGCGTTATTACAAGCCGGAAGATTCTGCAGCGCTTGAGGCTGGGCAAAATACGGCGGCGGCGAAAATATTTTTGCGTTATGCGCACTTTCCGCTGGCTAGTTTGGAGCGGCGCGATTTGGGTTACCGGTTCACGTTGCGCGACCTGCGATTTACGGTTGGCGGCGGTGGCGCGGATAACATTGTTGTGCGCGTGGAGTTGGGTGCGGATTTGAAGGTGATGAGTGAGGAGTTTCACTACGCAAATTCCGCGGAGCGCTAATCGCAATTTTGTCCGTTCGTTGAGGGGCGGAGGGAAATCAGAGTTTCGCTGACGAACGGCGGAATACGAAGTGGATCAGGAGGTAGAGGAAAAGCATTAGCGCCAGCACGGCTAACGCGAAGGTGCCGCCATGTGCTTTCAGGTAGCCGAGGGCCGAGTCACCGTAGCGGACCGCTAGAATACCTTCGACGCCGTAGCGCAGGCCGCGTCCCAGGAGGATTGCGAGGATGAAAGTTTTCGCCGGGACCTGGAAAACTCCTTCGGCCAGGATGAAGGGCTTGAACGGGAACGGCGGTGGGAGCAGGGCGGGAATGAATGCGCTGAGGAAGCCATTGTTATCCACCCATTCTTTTATTTTTTGTGCTTTGCCGCCGGCATGTTTGTGAAAAAAAGCTTCGCCAGCTTTTTCCGCGAAGAAATAGAGGACCAGGCAACCGGAGAGCGAGCCGATGGCGGCCATAGTGGCATAGTAGGGCATGCGCACGTGATTGGAAATGCAGAGCTCGATCAGGACCGCGTCCGGGAAAAACGGGAAGGAGAGCAGCGATGAATCAAAGAAAGTGACGACGAAAAGGCCGCCTCCGCCGAAGGCCATTACGAGACCTTGCAGCCACACTAACATTTTTCGGCGACCCACGTTTTCTGAATGCTCCTGGAAATTCGCACGATTGTAACAGAGTTTGCGCGCGCCACCGGCTCGGCTGCAAATTCGGCGGCGTGGCGAAAATTGCTCTATCTGGTGTGGTCGGTTAGAATTTGCGCTTGAACAATTCCACTTCGTCTTCCACTTTGCTTGAGAAATTGAACGAGCGGCAGCGCGAAGCTGTGCTGGCGACCGAAGGACCGCTGCTGGTGCTTGCTGGAGCGGGCACGGGCAAGACGCGGGTGATCACTTATCGCGTGGCGCACCTGATGGAGATGGGGGTGCCGGGTAGCGCGATTCTCGCTGTCACTTTCACCAACAAGGCCGCAAGCGTGATGAAGGAGCGCATCGGCGAACTGCTGCGTTCGACCGGACGCGACGCTTCGGACGTGTGGGTTTCGACGTTTCATTCTTTTTGCGCGCGGTTGATTCGGCGGGAGTCGCAGCCTCTGGGGCTGCCGCGGTATTTTGCGATTTACGATGATGATGACCAGACTGCGGCGGTGAAACGCGCTTTGGCGCAGCTGGAACTTTCCAGCGACGATTATCCGCCGCGGAGCATGCGCGCGCAGATCAGCTACGCAAAGAATCACGGAATGACCCCGGAGGAGATGGCTGCGGCGGCTGCGGACGTGCGTGACGACGTCAGACAGAAAACCGCGGAGGTGTTCCGCGTGTACAACGAAATTCTGCGTAAGGCTGCGGCGCTAGATTTTGACGATTTGTTGCTGCGAGCGGTGGAGCTATTGCGCGAGCATGCGGATGTGCGTGCGGCTTGGAATGCGCGCTTTCACTATTTGATGGTGGATGAATTTCAGGATACCAACCGGTCGCAGGAAGAATTGGTGCGGCTGCTGGCGGGGACGCGCAAGAACGTTTGCGTGGTAGGCGACGAGGACCAGTCCATTTATGCGTGGCGCGGGGCGCGCGCGGGAAATTTGAAGCGCTTCACATCGGATTTTCCGGACGCGAAGCTGATTCGGCTGGAGGAGAATTATCGGTCCACGCAGACGATATTGGACGCGGCCGCGGCGGTGGTGAAGAACAATTCCGACCGGCTGGGGAAAACTCTGCAGGCGACTTTGGGAGCCGGCGCGCGGCTGAAATTTTTTGAAGCGCCTGATTCGGGCGCGGAGGCTGAGTTTATCTGCGGGCAGCTCGCGGGACTGGTGCGGAGCGATCCGGACGCGCGGATTGCGGTGCTGTATCGCACGGGGGCGCAATCGCGATCGTTTGAAGAAGTGCTAAGGCGGCTGGGGATACGCTATCGCGTGGTGGGTGGCTTCAGCTTTTACGAACGCGCGGAGGTGCGGAATGCTCTGGCGTATGTGCGACTTATTTTTCATCCAGAAGACGACGTGGCTCTGCTGCGTGTGCTGAATGTGCCGCCGCGCGGGATTGGCGCGGTGACTGTCGCCGCGCTGGAAGCGCGCGCGAAGGAGACTTCGAAATCGCTTTGGGCGGTGATTTCGGGCGGAGAGTTTCTGACGGGGAAAAAATTCAGCGGGGCGCTGCGCTCCTTTTGCAAATTGATTAAAGACTTGCAGACGGAATGCCAGGATTTGCAGCCGGCACAATTGATTGAGCGCGTGCTCGGTAGCACCGGGTATCTCGATTGGGTGGAGCAGCAGGACAATCTGGAGCACACTTCACGCGCGGAAAATCTGCGCGAGCTGGCGAATGCGATGGCGGAGGCTACCGAGCAGGGGCAGACGCTGGAAGACGTGCTGGACCAGGCGGCGCTGGCGAGCGATTCGGATCAATATGACGACACGATTCCGGTTTCGCTGATGACTTTGCACAGCGCGAAGGGATTGGAGTTTGATGCGGTGTTTCTGGCGGGGATGGAAGAGGGGCTTTTGCCGCACGGGCGCTCGCTGGGGAGCAATGCGGAGGTGGAAGAGGAGCGGCGGCTTTTTTATGTGGGGATGACGCGCGCGAAACAGTCTTTGGTCCTGTCGCGCGCGGTGTACCGAAGGACTTATGGAGAAGAGCGGCTGCGGGCGGCGCTGCCTTCACGATTCCTCGCGGAAATTCCGGGAGATTTGATTGAGGCGGCGCTGGGTTCGCAGTCGGAGCCGGGGGAAACGCGGCGGTACGAGCCTGATCCAGAATTTTCGGAGAATTATGTTTACCGGCAGAAGACGCGCACGCCTTACGGTGCCGCATCGCGCGGCGCGCGGCGTGCGTCGAAGGATCCGTTGATTGGCACGCGCGTGCGGCATGCGAAATATGGCGTGGGGACGATCATCGAAGTGGAAGGTGAAGGCGAAGATCGCAAGTTGACTGTGAGCTTTCAGGATCATGGAGCCAAGAAACTCATCGAGCGCTATGCCAATTTGCAGCTGGCGTGACGCGCGGTTTCATGAACCGTCCGTCCGCTATACAAACACGCTAGGATGAACGCTGCCTGCTGTAGGATGATGTCGCTGGCGCGACGGATTATTGCGGGGTGTGGGGCAGGGTTGCAGCCCGGCCATTCGCAGGCTAAAGTTTCTCGCTCTTTCATGGGGAAGGTGACGATTGGGCGCACAGCTTTTCCGGACGAAGGATATTGACCGGCTAATTTCCGATTCGGAAGATCCCGAAAAGCGGCTGAAGAAATCGTTGGGGTGGTTGAGCCTGACGTCGCTGGGAATCGGCGCGGTGATCGGGTCGGGAATTTTCACGATCATCGGGACGGCAATCGCGGGGCAGAAACTGCAATTCAAATCCGTGCTGAACGCGCCCTTGCTGGAATATTTGATTTATCATTCGGCGTCGTTCGGGCGGCCTGGCGCGGGACCTGCGATTGCGTTGTCCTTTGTGTTGGTGGGCGTGGTGTGCGCTTTCGCGGCGCTTTGTTACGCGGAGCTAGCGGCGATGATTCCGATCGCGGGCAGCGCTTACACTTACACGTACGCGACGATGGGCGAATTGATCGCCTGGATTATCGGCTGGGATTTAATTCTGGAGTACGCCGTTTCGAATATGGCGGTAAGCGTGGGATTTTCCGCGCACGTGGTGAATTTACTGGATTGGTTTGGAATTCATCCGAGTTTGCGGTGGATTACTCCTGCTTATTTGCCGGCGAGGCTGGCGGATTTGCAAGGAAATACGTTGTACGATCCGGGCTGGCATTTCGGATTTAATTGGCCGGCTTTTATCATCGTGATGCTGCTGACGGTGATTTTGGTGCGTGGGATCCGCGAATCGGCGAACGCCAACAATATTATGGTGCTGCTGAAGATCGCGGCGATCATGGTGTTCGTGATTTTCGCGTCGCGGTATGTGCATCCGGCGAACTGGCATCCATTTGCGCCGAACGGGTGGCCGGGGATTCTGACGGGCGGGTCGATTATTTTCTTTACGTATATAGGATTTGATTCTGTTTCGACCGCGGCGGAGGAGTGTAAGCAGCCCAAGCGCGACCTGCCGATCGGCATAATTGCGACGCTGGTGATTTGTACCCTTCTGTATATCTCGGTAGTGGTGGTGTTGACGGGCCTGGTGCGCTGGGAGACGCTGCTGGACGATGCGGCGCCGGTGGTGAACACGCTGAAGAAGCTGGGCTTCAGAAATATTCAGTTAATCGTGCTGCTGGGCGCGTTGACCGGGATGATTTCTTCGCTGCTGGTATTTCAACTGGGGCAGGCGCGGGTGTGGTTCGCGATGTCGCGCGACGGGCTGCTGCCAGGCGTTTTTAGCCACGTGCATAAGATTTTTCGCACGCCGGATTTTTCGACGGTCGTGGCGGGATTTTTGGTGGGCATTCCGGCGGGGTTACTGGACATCGGAACTTTGGCTGACCTTTCTAATATCGGCACGCTGTTCGCGTTTGCGTTGGTTGCGGGGGGCGTGCTGATTCTGCGTTACAAGCAGCCGGACCGGCCGCGGGCGTTTCGCGCACCGGGCGGAATTCTGGCGCCGGTGATTACGATTCTCACGTGCCTGCTATTGATGGCGGGGCTGCCGATTACCAACTGGATTCGGTTCTTCGTGTGGCTTCTGATCGGATTAGTCTTTTATTATTTTTACGGGCGCCGCCACAGCCAGCTGTCGGATGCGAATATCAAGGCGGATGCCGAGAAGGATAAATTGCGGTAATGCGCCGTTCGCTGCAACGCGCGGTGGTCTTGTCGGCGGGGATTTTGGTCCTCGGATTGGGGCCGTTGTTTGGGTGGGGTGAGACGGCCGACCGGCTGGTGACGAATCGCGCGGTGGATACTTTGCCGCAGGAGATGCAGCCGTTTTTTTACGCGAACCGGCAATTTCTGGTGGAGCACGTGGGTCCGGCGGAGGAAAACGAAGCGAAGAACGGGACTGCGCGCCACACGGATTTCATTCAGCTGGATCACTACGGGCCATTTCCCTTCTCCGCTTTGCCGCGCGATTACAATGCGGCGATCACGAAATTCAACCGGCGCGTGCTGGACCAATACGGAATTCTGCCGTGGGAGATCGGTTTCTACAGCAAGAAGCTTACCGACGCATTTCGCGAACACGATTGGAATCAGGTTCGCATGTCTGCCGCGATTTTGGCGCACTATGTGAACGCGGCGCACGATCCTTTCAATACGACAATTAATATGGATGGGAAACTTTCCGCGCAGCCGGGGGTTAATGAACGCTTCTCAAGCGGCTTGGTGGAACGCTATCAATTGTTCTTTTTTGTACAGCCTAATGAGGCCGTCTTCATTCACGATCCGACCGATCATGCGTTCGAACTTTGCCTCACGTCTCATTCCTGGCTGGAGAATGTGTTGCTGGCGGACCGGCGGGCGCACGAAGGGCTTTCGAGTTACTCGCAGGATTATTACGATAAGTTCTATTCGCTGGCCGGAGCGATTCTGGTGCGGCAACTTTCCGATGCTGCGACCGACGTGGGCTCGTACTGGTTGACGGCCTGGATTAACGCGGGACGACCGCAATTGCCGCAGCAATGAAATGAATCCGCAAACACAAACAGCCCGGCCGCCCATGGCCATTGACGCGCTGCCGAAAGCGGAACTGCATTTGCACCTGGAAGGATCGATCCGGCCGGATACTGCCTTGAAACTCGCGGCGCGGCACGGCGTGACGCTTACGCCGGAGGAAGTCGCGGCGCGTTACAATTTTTCCAACTTCAATGGATTTCTGGATATGTTCAAGTGGGTGACTTCTTTTCTGCGCACTCCGGATGATTATGCGCTGATCACGCGGCAGTTGTGCGAAGAGCTGCTGCGGCAGAACGTGGTGTATGCGGAGTTTACGATTTCGGCCGGCGTGATTTTGCGGCGGATGCAGAATTTGGAAGCGACGGTGACGGCGATTCGCGATGTAACGCAGTCCGTGCCGTTTGCGCGACTGCGTACGGCGTTTATTCTGGATGCGGCGCGGCAATTCGGGCCTGATCCCGCAAAGGAAGTGGCGCGCTGGGCGGCGAAGCTGCAGAGTTTGGGCGTGGTGTCGTTTGGGATGGGCGGCGACGAGTTGGCGTATCCGACGATTAATTTTCGGCCGGCATTTGATCTGGCGCGGCAGGATGGGTTGCACATTGTGTGCCATGCGGGGGAGATTGGCGGGCCGGATTCGGTGCGCGAAGCGATTGAATTGCTGGGAGCGGAGCGAATTGGGCACGGGATCGCGGTGATGCGCGACGCGGCGTTTGCGGATACGCTGGCGATGCGGCGCGTGGTGCTGGAAGTTTGTCCGACGAGCAATTTGTGCACGGGCGCGCTGGCGCGGCAGGTGGGGAAAGTCGAGGTGACGCTGCGCGATCATCCTTTGCCAGATTTCGTGAAGCGCGGGATTGCGGTTACGCTTTCGACCGACGATCCGGGGATGTTTCACACGGATTTACTGACGGAATATTCCAAGGTGGCGGGGCTGAGCGTTTCGACGCCGCACCTGGTGAAGCTGATGGAGCAGGGATTTCATTCGGCATTTTTGCCGCCGGATGAGAAGCGAAAATATCTGGTGGATTTCCGTGCGGCGGCGGATTCGGCGGGGCTGCTATAATCTTGCCGATGAGAGCACATGTCTGGGTCATGCTGAAAACCACGGTTCTGGATCCACAGGGCCAGACCATTCAGCGAGCGTTGTCGTCTTTGGGATATTCCACGGTCAAAGATGTGCGGCAGGGGAAGTTCTTTGTGCTGGCGCTGGATGGGATGAGCCGCGAGGAAGCCAAAACGCAGGTGGAACGGATTGCGAAGGACGTGCTGACCAATCCTGTGATTGAGGAATTCCGCTTTGAAATTCTGGAGTGAAGAACCCGCCTCCCTCCCCTGATTATTTTCTTCTTGCGAAGTAACGGCTGCCGCACACCCGATGGTGGCGGCGTTGTGTGATTCCAGTGATGTGCTAACCTTAACAGCGACTGCAAAGGCGGGCGGGTCTGAGATCCGCCCCTAGGGCCTCATAGGCGCGGCTGCCCTTTGATCTGGTCGCAAGGATTTCGTCGCAGGGCAGCTTCCAGGAGCAAAATCCCGTGTGCGGAATTGTTGGTTACATTGGCACGAAACCCGTGGTGCCGCTGATTCTGGATGGGCTGAAACGCCTGGAATATCGCGGGTACGATTCTGCCGGGATCGCGGTGGTGCAGAAGGACGGCAAGCTGGAGATTCGACGCGCGCCGGGGAAGCTGCACAACCTTGAGGAATCGATTCGCGCGACGCCGCTGGAAGGGGTGTACGGGATCGGGCACACCCGCTGGGCCACGCACGGGCGTCCTACGGAAGAGAATGCCCATCCGCATCGCGATTGCAGCGGTGAGATTGTGGTTGTGCACAACGGCATCATCGAGAATTATCTGGAGTTGAAGCACCAGTTGATTGCCGAAGGACACAAATTCGTTACCGAGACCGACACGGAAATTATTGCGCACCTGATCGAGAAATATTCCGACGGCGTATCGCTGGAAGCTGCAGTGCTGAAGTCGGTGAAAGTGATGACGGGGGCGTTCGCGCTGGTGGCGCTTTCGACGCGCGATCCTTTGAAGATTGTGGCGGCGCGGATGGGTCCGCCGATTGTGATCGGGCTCGGTGAAAAGGAATTTTTCGTGGCGAGCGACATTCCGGCCATTTTGCAGCACACGCGCAGTGTTTTCTTTCTGGGTGATGGCGAACTTGCGGTACTGACGCCGCAGGGCGTTTGCGTGATGGATTTCCAGGGGCACCCGGTCGAACGAAAGCCGCAGCACTTGACTTGGGACCCGATCATGGCGGAAAAGGGCGGGTTCAAGCATTTCATGCAGAAGGAAATCTTCGAGCAGCCGCGCGCGGTGCGCGACACTTTGCTGGGAAGAATTTCGCAAGATACGGGCAAGGTGTTTTTGGACCAGATGGCTATCAACGAAGAAGAATTCCGACATTTTGAAGGCGTGAAGATTATCGCGTGTGGAACGAGCTGGCATGCGGCGCTGGCCGGCAAATTCATGATCGAACGGCTGGCGCAGCTGCCGGTGGAAGTGGATTACGGCAGCGAGTTTCGCTATCGCGATCCGCTCGTGAACAAACATCATTTGGTGATCGCCATCAGCCAGTCGGGCGAGACGGCGGACACTCTGGCGGCGCAGCGGGAATCGCGGCAGAAGGGCGCAAAGACTCTAGGAATTTGCAACGTAGTGGGCTCGATGCTGACACGCGAGGCGAATGGGACGATTTACACGCACGCGGGGCCGGAAATTGGCGTCGCGTCCACGAAGGCATTTACCGGGCAATTGACGGCGCTGATGCTGACCGCGCTTTACCTGGCACAAGCGCGCGGCAAGCAGACTCCCGCGGCTGCGAGAAAGTTGATGCAGGAACTCACGCGGGTTCCGCACAAGATTGAAACAATTTTGCAGCATGATGCGGAGTTGGAGGAGCTGGGGCGGCTCTTATTTCGCCACACTGATTTTCTGTATCTCGGGCGCGGCATCCATTACCCCATCGCTTTGGAAGGCGCGCTGAAGCTGAAGGAAATTTCGTACATTCATGCGGAGGGATATCCGGCGGGGGAGATGAAGCATGGGCCGAACGCGTTGATTGATGAGAATTTGCCTGTGGTGGTGATCGCGACGCGCGACGAATCCGATCCGGCTTCAATGATGCGCTACGAGAAGACCGTTTCGAACATGCAGGAAGTGAAGGCGCGGGACGGAATTGTGATTGCGGTCGTGACGGAAGGCGACCGGCGGGCGCGCGAGATTGCGAATCACGTGGTCGAAGTGCCGACCGCGCCGGAACTGCTCGCGCCGATTCTGGAAATCGTTCCGCTGCAACTGCTGGCTTATCACATTGCGGTGCGCCGGGGCTGCGACGTAGACCAGCCGCGCAACCTGGCGAAATCCGTTACAGTTGAATAGCGGAACGGCGGCGCTTTTCGGCTGATTTTTTCGCAGTGCGCAATTCGCAGGTTCCCCTTACGGTTTCTGTGTTCTAGAATTACGGGGTGATGCGCTACCACGTCTTCCACAAGGTTCTATCGCTCATTTTCGCGTGTCTGTTGCTGGGCACGGAATTGACGCCGCTTTCCGCGTCGCGGATGCAGGCGCAGCCGCAAAATGCGCGCCCTGGCACGGCGCGGCTGGATTCCGTGGTGTTTGCGGGCTCGATGCGATTTACTTCGGCGCAGATTGCGACGGCGATTGGATTGCATCCTGGCGCGACGGTTGGCCGCGAGGAATTGCAGGGCGCCGCGGACAAGCTGGCTGCGCTGGGCCTGTTCACTAATATCCAATACAAATTTGCGACGGTCCTGGGCGGCGTGAAAGTCACCTACCAGGTGTCGGACGTTCCGGCGCTGCCGGTGGCGTTCGATAATTTTCCGTGGTTCAGCGACGAGGAATTGTCCGCCGGGCTGAAGGCTTCGGGAATTTTGTTCGATGGCGGCGCGCCGTCGAAGGGCACCGTGCTGGACGCGATGTCGGACGCGCTGGAAAAACTTCTGGACGCGCGAAACGTGCACGCGCGCGTGTCGCACGAACTGATTGCGCATCCTTTTAGCAATCAGAGCGTGCAGGAATTTCGCGTGGAGAACACGGATCTGACGATCCAAAAGGTGGATTTCTCTGATCCGATGGCGCAGAACGATCGCGTGGTGCAGGAGCGTTTGCCGGACCTGATTGGCAAGCCCTACTCGCGTAGCCGCGTGGAACTTTTCGAATTCGAGCAGGTGCGTCCGGTGTATCTGTCGCGCGCGTACTTGAAAGTGCAATTCGGAGAGCCGGTGGCGCATTTTGCGGCGAATCCGACGAATCCGCTCTCCGGGCAGCTGATTGTCGCGGCACCGGTCGATCCCGGCACTGCTTATGCTTGGGCCGGCGTGCAGTGGAAGGGGAACGACTCCCTGCCAGCGCAGGATCTGAATAAATTTTCGGCGCTGCTGCCAGGCGACCCTGCCGACGGAAATAAAATCCAATCGCTGTGGGAGACGGCGCGGGCGGCGTACGCGCAACTCGGATATCTGGATGCGGATTTGAATCCCACGCCGCAATTTGATGAGCAGGCCAAGCGCGTGACGTATGTGGTGGATGTGAACGAAGGGCGGCAGTATCGCATGGGAAAGCTGGTGCTCACGGGCCTTTCGATTGAGGGTGAGCGACGATTGAAGAAAGCGTGGGGCATCGCGCCTGGAGCGGTGTTCGATAAAAGCGTGTACGACGATTTCGTGAACACGGGGATTAAGGCTGCGTTTGTGGGACTGCCGGTTCATTACGATAAGATGGGAAAGTTTTTGCAGCTGGATCCGCAGAGCGCCAAAGTAGATGTGCTGCTGGATTTTCAGTAGGCGGAATTCAGTTATACTGGCTCCTCTATGTCCAACGTTTCACGATTGCCGATCGCTGCGGGTGCCGCTGCTGCGACGGCTCTGGCGGTAGATGCGGCGCAGGCCCTTGCGAAGCAGGAGAAATTATTTGCCGCGCTGCGGCGGCTGGAATCGGCGCTGGTGGCGTTTTCCGGCGGAGCTGATTCTGCTTATCTGGCGTGGGCGGCGCATCAGGCTCTAGGCGAGCGCGCGCTGGCGATTACGGCGCTCTCGGCTAGTTTTTCGCGCCACGACCGCGAGCAGGCTGAAGCTTTCGTTGCTGCTACGGGTTTGCGCCACGAATTTATCGAAACGCACGAGCTCTCGAATCCGTTGTACGTCGCTAATAACGCCGACCGCTGCTATCACTGCAAGGACGAGCTGTTCGACCAGATGGATGTGCTGGCGCACGCGCGCGAATTTGCGACGATCGCTTACGGAATCAACGCGGACGACACGCGCGATTTCCGGCCCGGGCATCGCGCGGCGCACGAGCATCACGTGCTGGCGCCGCTGCTGGACGCGGGGCTTTACAAGGCGGAGATACGATTTCTTTCGCAGCGGGCTGGATTGGCTACGTGGAATCGTCCCGCTTCGGCTTGTCTTTCGTCGCGCGTGCCTTACGGTACGGCTGTGACGCCGGAGCTGCTGGAGAAGATCGATCGGGCCGAGGCGGTTCTGCGCGCACTGGAGTTCCAGCAATTTCGCGTGCGGGCGCATGGGGAGCTGGCGCGGATTGAAATCGCGCCGAAGGAGTTGGCGCGGGGATTTGATCCGGAGATTTCGCGCAAGATTTCTGAGGGCGTGAAGAACGCGGGATTTTCGTTTGTGACTTTGGATTTGGAAGGCTACCGGCAGGGTTCGCTCAATTCCCTTCTGAAGATCAAGTGACGGGTGTCCTGGAACCGTCGTCCGCGCGGGAACTTCTGGTTGCGCATTCTCGTATATCTCTGGTAGGAAGGGTGGCCGGGCGCTGGCGCTGCGCGCGCTCGAGCAGCTCGCCAATAAAACGCGAACACACACGATGAAGCGCTCACACAAACTCGGTTGGATTTCGGTGGCGGCTTGCGCGACCTTGCTCTTGGCGGGGCTGCTGGCGGGATGCAGAGCGCAGCCTAGCGCTGAAGGGACGTTCGACAAAACTTTCACGGTGAACGGGCCGGTGCGGATTGAACTCACCAACGGCAGCGGCGATTCGCACGTGAGCACCGGACCTGCGGGCGAAGTGCGCGTGCACGGGGAAATTCAGGCGCATGGATGGTCTGAAAAGGGCAGCCAGGAACGCGTGCATGAGCTCGAAGGGAATCCTCCGGTGTCGCAGGAGGGCAACTTGATTCGGATCGGCGGGTCGGGCTCGCACAGCAACAACGGCGCGTCCATTGACTATACGATCGTGGTGCCTGCCGATGCCGAGATTCACGCCGCGACTGGTTCGGGAGATGTAGAGGTGGACGGCATCAAGGGCCCGGCGAATTTCACATCTGGCTCCGGCGCAATTTCTGCTGCGAATATTTCTGGCGACGTGCAGGCTCTGACCGGCAGCGGCGAGATACATCTGTCGCAAGTGGAAGGGCAGGTGCAGGCTACGAGCGGATCGGGCGATATCACGCTCGACAGTGTGCACAAGCAGGTGCGGCTGCACAGCGGCTCGGGCGACATGGAGATCAACAATCCCGCCGAAGCCGTAGAAGCCAGCACGGGGAGCGGAGACATCACGATCAAGGGGGCGTCGGCGGATATTCGTTTGCGCACGGCTTCGGGAGATGTGACGATCGAAGGGAATCCCGCCGGTTCGAATTACTGGGATATTCACACCAGTTCGGGCGACGTGGTGCTGCAGGTTTCGCCGTCCGCGAGTTTTCGATTGATGGCGCGATCGAGTTCGGGAGATATTGATGCGGCGATTCCCATCGTGATGGAAGGCACCACCGAAAAGCACGAACTGCGCGCGCGGCTGGGCGATGGGAAGGCGCGCGTGGAAGTGCAGACTTCTTCTGGAAGCGTTTCGTTGAAGTAATGTGTGCCGGTAATTCCCCGCGCTGTTTTAAGCTTTCGCGTTAGAATTGCGCTTTGAGTGCAGCGACAGCGAAAATTCTGAGAGGGTTTAGTTGTCATCGCCAACCGCCCGCGAAAGCCTCGTTGCAATCCGCCGCTGTTTCTTTCCGCTGCTAATTTGCGGATTGGTTTTTGCTGGGGCGTGGTGTGTGCGCGCGCAGAATGCGTCCCTACCGGCCGGCGCGGCAAAGACACCTGCTGACACCATTTCGAAGAAAGACGCGGACCCTGAAATGGAGCTGCAAAAGGCGATCGCAGATGCGGGAAATGATCGCGGGGCGCTGGTGCGGAACCTGCAGCGGTATTTGCAGCGTTTTCCGGACGCGCCGAGGAGAGCGTCGGTGTTTCGGGCGCTGGTGGAATCCTGCGAGCAGCTGCAAGACGACGCCTGCGCGCTGAAATATTCCGAACAACTGATTGCGCTGCGTCCGGACGATTCCGAAATCATGATGCTGGCTGTGGGGCTGCTGCAGAAGCAGGGTGACGACGCTAGCCTGACGCGCGCGTCTGGATATGTGAGCCGAGTGCTCGATCGCATTGATAAAACCACGGCGGCGGAAAAGCCTCCGCGCGTTTCGCTGGCCGAATGGCAACAGAATCATGACGAATTGCGCGCGGCGCTCTACAATCTACGCGGGCAGATTGAAAAATCGCAGCACGACGATGCGGCCGCGGAGAAGGATTTGCGCATGAGCTATGCGGTGCTGCGGAATGCTGTTGCTGCGGAACAGCTTGGAGAACTCGCCGAAATGCGGCGTGACTATGCGATGGCGGCGCAGGAATATTTACTGGCGTTCGTGCTGCCGGAAGATGGCGCGGTGGGGAAAGGGAACCGGCGCGAAGTGCGCAAGCGTTTGGGAAATGTGTGGCGGCAGTTGCACGGGAGCGAGGACGGCTTGGGCGCGGCTGTTTTGGCGGAATACGATTTACTGGGCGCGATTCCGGCTACGGGTACGGGTGCGGCTGGTCCGGCGGCGGGGAACAAAAACGCGAAGGATATTTATGCGTTTGTGCTGCGCAAATTGGATGGAAACGCTGTGCCGCTGGCGGGTGTGCGAGGGAAGGTGCTGGTGCTGAGTTTTTGGGCTACGTGGTGCGGACCTTGCCGGGAGCTGGAGCCGCAGTTCGTGCAGGTCGCCAAGAGCTACGCGGGAAATGGCGATATCGTTTTTTACGCGGTGAATACGGATGAGGACGAATCTTTGGTCGCGCCTTTTCTGAAACATGAGAAGTGGGATGTGCCGGTGGTTTATGCGGACGGGCTGGATGAGTTTGTGAAGGTACAGTCTTTGCCGACGGTTTTGATTGTGGATCGCAGCGGGAAAATCACTTATCGGATTAATGGATATCCGCCGGAGGGATTTGCGGAGAATCTTACGAATGGGATTCAGGCGGCGGTGGGAACTGGCGCGTCACCTGCTGCGGCGCAGTAAGGTCGAGATGAGTGATGGGCTCTGCGATGTAACAGCAAACCGGTACTTCAGCGGCTAAAGAGGTTGCGGAAAAAATCGGTTTTGCGCGCGATTCCTTTTTCGGAGTGCTCGTTTTTCCGCCTTTGCCGCCGCCTTTTTT
>Ga0209655_10000415_pt1 | contig 16157 bp, 14 predicted proteins | sample BogFormECP03_OM2_FD_188236 | JGI IMG/M metagenome (GOLD analysis project Ga0209655, IMG submission 188236) | Bog forest soil microbial communities from Calvert Island, British Columbia, Canada - ECP03_OM2 (SPAdes) (version 2) | ecosystem: Environmental > Aquatic > Freshwater > Wetlands > Bog ...
GGACGCAACGTCCCAGCGCGGGGCGGCAAAGCTGCGGCTTCCGGCCCGTTCGTCGATCGCTGTGGCTTGCTGCTCGATCCTTCGATGCTGGAGCAGGCGCGCCGTGCGGCAGGCAAATTCGAGGCGCAGTTACGCGCCGCGACGCTGCAGGCCCTAAAGCGAGTATTCGCCGCGCGCCGGGAGAATTAAGTAGAGCCGGCGGTACCTTACGGACGCGCTTCCAGAATAATATTGAATGGAGTCTGCGCGGCGCGTCGGACGCGCGTGAAGCCAGCGTCCTTCAGGACTTTCGTCAGTCGCGCTTCGCCGGCTTGTGCGCCGAGCGCGAGGCCCACTTCCTGCGAGAGTGAGGCTGGCGTGCAGAGCGTTGTGGACGCGGAATAAAAAATGCGTCCGATAGGATTGAGATTGTCCTCAAGCCGGTCGTTCGCAAATGGTTCGACGATCATCCAGGTGCCGTCGCGATCGAGCGACTTCAGCACGTGCTGCGCGGCGCCCACAGGATCGCCCATATCGTGCAGGCAATCGAAGAAGGCGACCAAATCGTAGCCGCTCCCGGAATAAGTTTTCGCCGCAGCCACTTCGAATTTCACGCGGTCTGCGACGCCCGCGCGCGTGGCCGCCGCGCGCGCCAGCTCAATCGAGCGATCGTGGTAATCGGAGCCAACGAAAGTCGATTTCAGATACGCCTCGGCCATTAATACGGTCGAGGTCCCCAAGCCGCAGCCCACATCCGCAACCTTTGCTCCAGCCTTCAATTTCGCTTCGACGCCTTCGAGCGCCGGAATCCATTCGCTGACTAGATGCGCGCGGTAGTTCGGCCGGAAGAACTTCTCGGTGCCGTGAAAAAGCTCGTGATCGTGCTCGTGCCAGCCGACGCCTTTGCCACTGCGAAATCCTTCCTCAATTTTCGGCACGTCCTTCATTACTGACGATACGATGAGGAAAAATCCTGGCAGAAAAACGGGGCTGTCTTCGACAGCGAGCGCAAAAGCTTGTTCCGGTGGAAGCGTGAAAGTCTTGGCCGCGGCGTCGTAGGTCAAAAATCCGCCCGCGGCTTGCGCCGAAAGCCATTCGCGCACGTAGCGTTCGTTCAAGTTAGTTTTCGTCGCCACTTGTGCAGACGTGAGCGGCCCGGCGCCGGCCATGGCTTTATACAGGCCGAGCTTGTCGCCGAGCACGATCAGCGCTGCGTTCATCGCAGCGCCCATCTCGCCAATTGCCTGGCCGAGAAAAGCGTTCAATTTCGACTCATCAATCGGGAGTTGCGCGGCAGTAGCCATCGGATCACCTCGAAGTCGAATCTGGACTGGGTCTAGAATCGTCATGCAGAGTCTAAGCACGACTTAAAAAAGTGTCAACGTGGCGACGCGGTCTGGGGATCCACGCAGGCGTAACGATGACGCCACAGGCCAGTTACGCGCGCGGTGCGGCCCACGGTCGTATCTGCTACGCTCGCCTTAGAGTGCTGATTCTCTTCTACATATTGGCGATCCAGCAGCTTCTGCAGGGCATTTACTCGGCCGTGCAGGGAGTCGTATGGCTGCGCTTCGTGCGCCGGCGGCTCGCTACTCACGCGGGATTCTACAGCCCGCGCGTCGCGGTAATTTGCCCGTGCAAGGGCGCGGATCCCGGGCTCGAGTCGAATCTGCAAGCGCTGACACACTTCGATTATCCCAACTACGAAATTATTTTTGTGGTGGCGAAGGCCACCGACGCATCAGTGAAAATTATCGAGCACATAAAATCGCTGAGCCAGCGCAAAATTCATCTGGTGATTGCCGGTCCGCCCTCGGACGCCGGCGAGAAGGTCAGCAATCTGACCAAAGCGGTGGAAGGACTGAGCGAAGCGTACGATGTTTTCGTGTTCACGGATTCGGATATCGCGCCAAGCCGCGGCTGGCTCACGAAGCTGGTTACGCCTCTGCACAATGATCGCGTTGGCGCCACCACCACTTATCGCTGGCTGATTCCGGTGAAGCGCCATGGCAAGAGCGGCCTCGCCAGCGCCTTCGGATCGGTGTGGAATGCGGCGATTGCCACAATGCTCGGCGAGCACTCGCGTAATTTTTGCTGGGGCGGTGGAACGGCGATTCGCCGGCAAGTTTTTCAGGAGATCGGCGGCCTGGCTTATTGGCAGGGAGCGGTGAGCGATGATTTAGCGCTCACGAACGCCATCCGCAACGACGGTCGCGGCATCGAATTTGTGCCTGAGTGTCTCGCGCCCACGCCTTATGCCACCACTTGGGGCGAGCTCCTCGAATTCACGAACCGGCAAATTATTTTAACCCGGGTTTACTCACCGACCATGTGGACCTGGGCGGCGGTGACGAATGCGACCTACGTTTTGACGGCCGTCGTGGCGTTTATCGTGGTGCTGAAACAAATGCTCGCCGGCGACGTGTGGGGCGAAACTTTGATGTTATCGCTCGCGATCCCGCTCTTCGCAGCCATCAAAGGCGCGCTGCGAACGATCGCCATCGGCGATTTGCTGCCGGAGTGGAAGCCGCAAATGCGCGAGTGGTCGTGGGCGTGGACGGTGCTGGCCCCGGTGATTCCATTTCTGTTCTTCATAAATTTCTGCGCATCGCTCGCTACAAATCAAATTCGCTGGCGCGGCATCCGCTACAAACTAATTTCAATCAATCAAACCGAAGTGCTGACGCGGTAGCCGGTTTTGTCTCCGTACCGCCTCACGCACTTGCAGCGGCGGAGCCGCAGAAACCCGGAGGCAGCCCCCTGCTTTAGCAGGGGGAGGAGCGCTTTAGCGCTCCGAAAAAAAGCCGCCGACCGGGTCCGGGCTGATGATTCAGCCCGGCGAAATGAAGATGCGCTTTAGCGCTGGGCACCAGCAGCGGCGCTTGCGCCGCGAAGATCTGGCACGGCATAGCTCGCAAGATGCCGGCGGAAACGCCGATGCTACTTAATGCGAATCGCAGCCATCAATCGGCCCGTAATTTTTTCCCGGCGATAACTAAATAGAAGTTCGGTGCGGCACGACGTGCACAGTTCGCTGACCGAGATATTTTTCGCAGCCACGCCGGCGCTTTCAAGAATGCCGCGATTCGCGGCGTGAAGATCAAGTTGCACCGTCGGCGGAGGCGGCTGATGCCCCGGCGGGATCATCGTGAGCCACGGCAGCGGATTCGGATCTTCGCCGGAAGAGAGCGCGTCGTACGGGCCGTCGAACCAATCGCGCGCATTTTCAAACTGGCTGGCAAATTCTTTTGCGACTTCCGGGCCAACCTCGTAGCAGCACCGGCCGATTCCGGGCCCGATGGCGGCGATAATCTTTTCCGGCCGCGTGCCGAATAGCATGCGCATGCGGCCCACAGTCTTTTCGGCGATGCGCTTGAGCGTTCCGCGCCAACCGGCGTGAACCGCCGCGACCACGCGATGCTCGGGGTCAGCGAGCAGAATCGGAATGCAATCGGCGGCCTGGACGGCGATGAGCAGGCCCGGCGTCGCGGTCACGAGCGCGTCGCCTTGCAAAGGCTGCTCCGGCGCGGCATGCACCACGTGAATGATGTCGGAATGGATTTGGCTAAGCGCCACGAGCGGCATCGCTTCAGCGCCCAGCGCTTTTTGAAAGCGGCGCCGGTTTTGCTCCACGCGCGCCCGCTCGTCCCATTCGCTGAAACCCAGATTCAGCACCGATTCAGCAGGCTTCGATGGCGCGTACGGATCCGCCAGACGGCTCGCTCCGCCCGTCCGCGTGCTGAATCCATGCGTCAGCCATTTCTGACGCACTAGCGGGAGGGCCTCAAGAACGACGATGCCGCTCAAGCGGCGTTGCGACCACTGCTTGGCGCCATTTCCCGGGACTCGCTTTTCCGTGACGACGGATTTCTTCGCGTGGCGGAGTCTGGGAGTTCCTCGAATGGCGCTGCGCGTCTTCACCTCTCGATTATAGTAATATCCGGCAGGAAAGTAGAATTCGGTTCACTGATTCGATCGGAGCGCGCGTGATCGTCGGCTTGGGCTTGGACATTGCAGAGATTGATCGCATCCAATCGGCAATCGAACGGCACGGCCAGCCGTTTATCGATCGCCTCTTCACTCCAGTCGAGATCGCCTATTGCGAGCGTCACAAAAATAAGTTCGAGCGATACGCAGGCCGCTTCGCCGTGAAGGAAGCGACGATGAAGGCGCTTGGCACGGGCTGGCGGCACGGCGTGCGCTGGCGCGACATCGAAGTGACCAACCAGCCTGGCGGCAAACCAGTGCTGCGACTAAGTGGAGTGGCCGAAGAATTCGCCGCAAAGCTCGGCGCAAAAAACATTTCCCTCACCATCACCCACAGCGGAAATTTCGCCCTAGCCCAAGTAATCTTTGAAAGCTAAGCCGTAGACTTTGCCGTTGTAGGGGAGGGTGCTTTAGACCCTCCCGCCGTTCGGCCCCCGGCTCTTCCGGGCGGCGACACGTTAACGCCGAGCTATAGAGGTATCCGCATCGCGCACACAACATAAATCGAAGCTGTAATACAGGTCCGAAATGCGGGAGGGTCTAAAGCACCCTCCCCTACAAAGGCACCACCCGTATGTTCGATTCCGAAACGTGCGAGTCCCGTATTCGCTCAAGTGCAACTCTGTGCCCTTCTCGCCCCCACCGTAACGAGTGCTTTCACATGAAGATACGCGCCTTGAACCCATTGGCGAGCATCGTGCGTATTCTATTGTGAGGACGTGAATCGGTCCGGCGGGGTGTCGCGATGAACTCGATTTGGCAGGATCTGCGTTACGGCTTCCGGGGGCTGAGGAATTCCCCTGGATTGACCTTGATGGTAGTGCTGACGCTGGCCCTCGGCATCGGCGCCAATACCGCGATTTTCAGCATCGTTAACCAATTCCTATTCAAGCCGCTGCCAGTGCGAGCGCCCAGCCAGCTCGTGGTGATCGCTTCGACGCCGAAAGAGACCCCTCTACTTTTCCAGATGTCGTACCCTGCTATGCAGGATCTGCGAAAGCAAACCAACGAATTCTCGGACATCTTCGCCTACCAGATTGGCGTGGGCGGCCTCAGCGTGGACGGCCAGGCGGACCAATTCGTTTACAGTTTTGTCAGCAATAATTACTTCTCAGCGCTGGGCATCAAACCGGCTGCCGGCCGCTTGTTCCTCACCAGCGAGGGAGAGACGCCGGGTGAAGCGCCGCTCGTGATTCTGGGTTATTCCTACTGGCAGAGACGATTCGGCGGCGATGCGGGCATCCTGGGCAAGCAGGTGCTGTTGAACGGCAAACCCGCGACGATTGTCGGCGTTACTCCGAAGGATTTCCTGGGCACAGCTTTCGTATTCGACATGCAGGGCTACGTGCCGCTTAGCACGGTAGCGACGCAGGATGGAAACGAGAAGTTCTGGACCGATCGGACTTCCCACGACTTGCGAGTGATGGCTCGTCTAAAACCCGGCGTGAGCATCTCTCAAGCGCAGAGCTCGGTGAATCTGGTGGCCGCGCGCCTTGCCGAGCAATATCCAGAAACGGACCGGGGATACAACGTGCGCGTGATTCCCGAGACATATGCAAGGCCGCAGCCTTATCCCACGAATATTGTACCGGTGATCGCCGGAATATTCCTGATACTGGCGGGGCTGGTGATGCTGCTGGCATGCATGAATGTCGCGAATATTCTGTTGTCGCGGGCGATGGCCCGGCAGCGGGAGATGGCGGTGCGAGCCGCGCTCGGAGCCGGCCGCATGCGATTAATTCGCCAGGCGCTCACGGAGACGGTGCTGCTGTCGCTCATCGGCGGGGCGGTCGGCGTGGTCCTCGGGATGTGGATCAGCTCGTTGAACTCCATTCACGTAGTCGCGGGCATTCCGATCAATCTCGATTTCAATTTTGACGGGCGAGTGTTTGGCTACGCGCTGTTCGCGGCGCTGTTCACAGGAATCGTGGCGGGCATATGGCCGGCTTGGCGAGCGAGCCGCGCGGACGTCAGCACAGTACTGCACGATGGTGGGCGCGGCGGATCGGGAGGTGTAGCGCGGCAGCGAATTCGCAGCGTGTTGGTGACGGCGCAAGTGGCCGGATCGCTGATGCTGCTCATCGTTACGGGGCTATTCGTGCGCAACCTCCAGAATGTGAAGGGCATGGAGCTGGGATTCGACCCGGAACGGTTGGTCAACGTGACCATGGATCCGCACGAGATCGGTTACGACCAGACGCGCGCGAAAGAATTCTATCGCCAACTCGAAGAGCGCGCCCGCGCGCTGCCCGGCGTGGAATCGGTGGCCATGGCCTACAGCGTGCCGATGGGAAATTACATGGACGGGAATTCGATCTACGTCGAAGGGCATCCTTTACCGCCGGGTAGCCAGGCGCCGCAGATGGTATTCAACAGAGTGACTCCGACTTACTTCGAAACCATGAGGACTGCCATTCTTCGTGGGCGCGCATTTACCCGCGCGGATGACGAGAACGCGCAGGCGGTGGCCATTGTGAATGAAACGATGGCGAAAAAGTTCTGGCCCAATGAAGATCCGATCGGCAAGCGCTTCAGCACCAAGAGCGACGCGGGACCATTCATCGAGGTCGTAGGAGAAACCGGCAAGGGCAAATATATTTTCATCGGCGAATCGCCGATGCCGGCCTATTACGTTCCCATGGCGCAGGACTTTAGCTCGATTCGGGTGCTGGAGGTTAGAAGCTCAGGCGATCCGGAATCGATGATTCCCGCGCTGCAACAGGAAATCCACCGGCTGGCCCCCGATCTTCCGATATTTAGCGCCGTAACGATGAAGCAGTCGCTCGGCGGCGCGAACGGATTCTTTATCTTCCGGCGCGGCGCGGAATTGGGCGCCATGATGGGGATTTTGGGAACGATTTTGGCGATGGTAGGAGTTTACGGGGTGGTTTCCTTTGCGGCTTCCCAGCGTACGCGGGAGATCGGGATTCGCATGGCGCTCGGCGCAGGACGCAAGGACATTCTCGGGATGATCGTGAAACAGGGGCTGGCGCTAGTCCTCAGTGGCGTGGCATTCGGGCTCGCCGCCGCATGGCTGCTGACGCGCGGAATGGGCAACTTGCTGGTCGGTGTAAGCGCCAGCGATCCCGTGACGTTCGTGGGCGGCACGATCCTGCTAGCGGCCGTGGCGTTACTGGCATGCTGGATCCCGGCAAGGCGCGCCGCAGCGTTAGATCCGCTAGACGCGCTGAGGTACGAATAACTACCTTATTCGCCTACAGAACCACCTCGTGCCATTCATTTGCTGAGTGGCGGCCGGGGATTCTTACCTTTAGATAATTTCCTGTCAGGGATTCGGTCCAGTTTTCGCCGGTGCGATTTAGGGTTAGTGCGCTATGGCGCCTTCCGGATTGGGAGGCGCGGAACTCAACGGCTTTCTTGACGCTTAGGGCGCGAAGATCCCTTGCGCGCGCGCGGATTTCGGCCGGAGCTACCTGATGCGGCAGAGCGGCGGCGGCGGTGCCTGGGCGCGGCGAAAATGAGAATACGTGCAGGTAAGCGAACGGCAGGCGCTCGATGAAGGCGGCGGTGTCCGCGAAATCTCCCTTAGTTTCATCGGGGAAACCTGCTATCACGTCTGCGCCAATAGCGGCATCGGGCAGGAATTCGCGGATCAAGTCGATCCGGCGCTCGTAGTGTTCGGCACGATACCAGCGGTGCATGGCGCTGAGGATGCGATTCGACGCGGATTGCAGCGGCATGTGCAGATGCTGGGCGATGCGCGGCTCGCGGGCTATGAATTTCAGAAGGTCCTCGGTGACGTCCATGGGCTCGATGGAGCTGAGGCGCAAGCGCTCAAGCGGCGTCTCCGCGAGGATGCGGCGCAGAACGGATTCGAGCGAGATTCGCGGCGCGAGGTCGCGTCCGTAACTGCCTAGATTGATGCCGCTTAGCACGATTTCGCGAGCCCCGCCGTCAATCAACGACCGGACTTCTTCGACTACCCGATCGGGCGCGAGGCTGCGGCTATTGCCACGCACAAACGGGATCACGCAATAGGCGCAGCGGTGATTGCAGCCGTCCTGGATCTTGAGCGTTGGCCGCGTGTGTTCACCATCTTCAGCGGATGCAGGTCCAGTCAGCACAGCAGATTGCGCGAAGATGTCAGAAGTAAGGATCTTAGCGGGGCCGCGAGCGAGTGACATCTCACCGGCCGCCAGCGCCTCGATCGGAATTATGCCGGACGTTTCGGTGCCCGCCGGATGCGGCGGATGAAGCTCGCGGCTGAGAAGTTCGGAGATCTCGGCGAGGTGCGAATTACCGACGATCCATTGCACACCGGCAAGTTCCGCCAAATCTTCGGGAGCGCGCTGGGCGTAACAGCCTGAAACCAGAATGCGGGCGCTCGGATTCGAAGCGTGGACGTGTCGAATGGCTTCGCGCGCTTGCGCATCCGCGGCGGCAGTAACCGTACAGGTATTCAGCACCACGATTGCGGCATCGCTATGCTCGCGCACGCGTGCGAAACCGCCGGCGCGAAGCGCCCGCTCGATCGCGGCAGCGTCGGCTTGCGTGGCGCGACATCCGAAATTCTCTATGGAGAAGGTCGTCAACAGTTGTTCTTGTGCCTATCGTTGCTTCTCAGTAATGGATATCCAGAATATCAGAACGAGCAATCGAAAAATGTATTTGCGACAGCGCGAACTTTTGCGCGGCGCAGTTGCGCGCCTGCGCTGGATATCTAGCCACGCGCGCAACTCGTCTCAATTTGGGAAAATTGGGAAGCGAACTTCCACGGAAACCCATCGCGTTTCCTAATCGCTTCACTATACCGGCATTAAGGTACCGTAAGTACCTGAAAAATCGGCGCTTGCAAACGCCCGGTTTTGGTACGGTACTTGCGGTGCTCTAGTACGTGCATGCAATCATAACATCACTCACTGCTCTACCCGAGACTCACACACTAGTGCTAGTTGGCGCCGGATTGATCGTAATTTCGCTCTTCCTGCGACGGATTCTATCGACGAGCGCGCCTTCGACCAGCGCGAGCGCGAAGTCCGGCGACGCTGCGAATCAAGTCTCCCGGAAATAGCCGGCCCTCGCGGCGAAATCCCGCCAAAGAGAATCACGCGAGCTTTTGCTTGCGATTCCGAGCAAGGCCCTATTTTGACCATTTTTCGCGCAAATCCGCGCAAATAGAGCGCGATTTTGCACGAATTTCGAGGTGTCCGCTTTTGGTGCCATCGTGCTCGGCGAGATAATTTAGCGCTTCTTCGCTGCTTCTGAAATTTCCTACCGCGATTTTCTTTCCCGGAACGTGATCAAAGACGTGACTGACGAATTCCGTAAGCTGCTGCTTTACTGCCTCGCCTAGTAGAGCCGGCTCGCCGGGGATTGTGGCGAGGACATTGTGATCTTTCTGTCCATCTTCGAACTGCTCCATGAGCGCTACGGGCTCGCATTCTACGATTTCGCCGGTGTGCAGAGGGCGACGCGTTAGAATGAAGCAGTCCACGTTGCAAGCGTCCTCGGCGGTCGTATCGAGAACGAAGCCGTAGGGAAATGGATAGGGGCGCGAGACTTGGGCTTTGCGCTTGAATTGCAGAGTTTTTTCGTTGTGGTAGTGCTTCGTACGCGAGCCGGCTTCGTTTTGGATGAAGACCATCACTTGCTAGTTAACGAGAGGACGCGCGATCAAAAGCGGGGCCGAAAGGCGGGAGGGTCTGAAGACCCTCCCCTACGAAAGAGAGCCGCTTGCCCTAGGAACCCGGCTGCGGGGCTTCCATCTTCTTTTGCTTGATGGCCTTGACCTTTTCCACCAGATCGTCGGCGGTCTTGACATCTTCGTCTCTGGCCTTCGGATCGGTCTCCATGTCGGCCTTTTGGCGATAGAGCAGGTTCAGGTAAGCCATGGCGTCGTCATAATCGGGCTTGATCTGGATAGCCTTCTGCAGATTCTGAATTCCTTCATCCACAGTCGCGCCTTGCTTGGCTCGAAAATCGGTGGCCAGGGCGGCAGGCATGGCATCGGTATCTTTCACGGGTTTCTTGCCCTTGTTGTTGTAATCCGCGCGCATGTCTTTATTGGCGCGATAGGCTAGCGACCAGTCGATCACGCCGATCCAGTAGTAGGACTCGGGATCATCGGGTTTAATCTGAATGTGCTTGAGATGGTATTCCTTGGACTCCTCAAACTTCTTGGCATCGAACGGCGTGCCACCCATGTTGTAAAGAATCGCGCCGATGCCATCGATCGCGGAGAGGTTGTTGGGGTCGGTGGCCAACACCTCTTTGTACTCGCTGATGGCCTGCTCGCCCATGCGCACGTTTTCTTCGGAAGGGGCGCCGGGAATATATTGCGCGGAGTAGGCGGTGGCCAGGTAGAGGCGCGCGTTCGTGAGGCCTGGATCCAGGGCCTTCGACTGCTTGAAGTCTTCGATGGCGGCGTCGTACTGCCCGCCCTTATAGGCTTGCACGCCCTTGTTCAACAGGTCGCGGGCCTTGAGCTTGTCACAGCCCGGCACCACGGCCACGCACGCAAGAAGCACGATGAGCAGGAAGTGACTGCGAGGCTTGCGCTCCATTCCAGTATCTCCTTGGTTGTTCTCGGCCGGAATCTAGATGCCCCCGTTCCGGCGAGCGGCCTGACTGCTTCGGTCAGGCCGGGGCGTTGCGTGTGGACCGTCGTAGGACGAAAGGAAACGTTAAGCTACTGACCGGCTTCGACTTTGGCGGTGATGAGGCCGACTTTGTCGATGCCGTTGGCGCGCATGATGTCGATGGCGCGGGCCACTTCTGCGAAGTCCACGTTATCGTCGCCCTTGACGAAGGCCACCTTTTCCGCACGCTGCTTGAAAATATCCTCGAGACGCGGGCCGAGCTGATCCCAGGTGGTTTCATCCTGATTGATCAGGACCTTGCCATTCGCGCCGACCACCACAACGATAGTCTTGGCGAGCAGCGCCGGGTCTTGCTTCGCGTCGGGAGGCGACGGCTGCGGGACGAGGGCGTCGAGACCATGCGGCGTCGTGGGCGTGATCACCATGAAAATAATGATCAGCACCAGCAAAATATCAATCAACGGCACGACGTTCATTTCCGAGACAGCACCGCTGCGCGGGCCAACTGCCATTCCCATGATCGAACTCCTTGAGTAAACGCTAGACGCTATTGGCCGGGAGGTGGAGGAGGAGCCTTCCGGGTTGTCTCGAGCTTCTCGGTGAGCAAGCCGAGATTATCGACACCCGCGGAGCGGACCTCGTCTACGGCCTTGACCACGGTGCCATATTTCGCGCGGGCATCGCTCTTGACGAAAACGGTCTTGTCGAGGCGATTCGAAAGCAGATCTTTCACTTTGCCCGTGATGTCATCGAGGCTGACCTGCGTGGTGCCGAGGAAATAGCGGCCGTCGCGGGTCACGGCGATCAATATCGCGTCGTCGCGGTCCGCCGCCTGCATCTCTTCCGGATTCTCCACCTTGGCCATATCCACCGTAAAACCGTGCTGCAACATGGGCGTGACCACCATGAAGATGATCAACAACACCAGCATGATGTCCGCCATGGGAATCACGTTCGGCTCCGCCATTATCGGAGGTGCTTTTGGCTTGTATCCCATGGCTTACTTCTTTACGCCCCGGCGCGTGATGAAGTAGTTGATCAGCTCCATGGAGGAGTTGTCCATCTCGACGTCGAAGGCTTCCACTTTATTGGTGAAATAGTTGTAGGTCCAGACCGCGGGCACGGCCACGAGCAAGCCGAGAGCGGTGGTGACCAGGGCTTCGGAAATACCGCCGGCGACGGCTGATAGACCGGTCGCCTTGCTGTTCGCGATGCCCTTAAACGCGTTGATGATGCCGACTACGGTGCCGAAGAGGCCGACGAAAGGAGCCGTCGAGCCGATGGTGGCGAGACCGGAAAGGCCGCGCTTCATTTCGGCATGGACGATGGCGACCGAGCGCTCGAGACCGCGTCGAGCCGCTTCGATCACTTCCTCATCGCTCACCTGCGCGGAGGCCGCCTGGAATTCGGAGAGCCCGGTGGCGACGACCTTGGCGATGTGGCTCTTCTTGTTGCGCTCGGCGATCGAGATGGCTTCGTCGAGCTTGTTGTCCTTGAGCGCGCCCGCGACTTGCTGTACGAATACGCGCGACTGCTTGCGGGCGGCGCTGAACATGAGCGCTCGGTCAATCATGATACCGACCGACCAGGCGGACATGACGAAGAGCAGAACCACGACGCTCTTTGCCGGGATGCCCATGTTGTGCCACATGGTGACGAGATCCCAGCCGACGTCGCCGTTGGCCCCGCCTTGCTGCAACAACAGAAAGCTGGCCCATAGACTATTCACGAACATAAGATTTACCCCTCCTCGATTTCGTTCGGAGTCAGATTTCGCCAGCTAAGTTCTGCCGGCTTCCCATGCCCTGCCATGCTCTGCTTGCCCTGTCACGGACCCCGGCAAGCCGGAGCCGTACCGCCGGTCCTAACCGCTGAGAGTAAAGACCACGGAAATCGTTGTGTCCACTTCCACCGGCTCGCCGTTCAGCAGCGTCGGCTGATATTTCCACTGGTGAACGGCATCCATTGCCGAGCGCATCAGCAGGGCGGGACCGGAGATATATTGGAGTTCCTGAACGGAACCGTCCTTGGCGATGATCGCGTGCAGGATCACCGTGCCCTGGACGTGGGCCGTCTTGGCAATCTGCGGATACATCGGCTGGATCTGGCGAACCATCTTGGCCGCCTGGACGTTGCCGCCGATGCGGACGCGCTGTTGCGACGGCTTCGGTGGAGGCGGCATGCCCCCGCCAGTGCCGCCGATAATTCCACCCAGAACGCCGCCCGCGGAGCCGCCGGGGATTCCGCCGGGCACTCCGCCTACGACGCCGACTGCGCCGACGTCTGGCGGCATCTCTTCTTCCTTGATCATTTCAACTTTTTTCGGAATGACCGTGGGCGCCATCATCTTGCCGGCCTGAATCAGGCGTGCTACCGGCTTCACGATGCGCGGCGCGGCCGCAGCGGGCGGAGGCGGAGGTGGTGGCGGCGCGGGCGCCACTAGAAATGTGGTGAGCAACTGTTTCGGCAGCGCTTCGGTGTAGATAAGCGGAATCAAGACGAACACGACTACGATAACGCCCTGGATGATAAAGGACAGGGTTACAGTCCAGGACTTGTTCGTCTTTTTCCGTACGACGCTTGACTCGACCAAATCGTCAAACATGGCTTGGACCTCCCATGCAACCGCCGTTCGCCTAGGCTGCGGATCCAGCGCGAACGACGGCCTTCTGACCTCTAAACTTGCTCCACACCACTACGATGGGGGCTGCAATACCGAAACTGGAGTATGTTCCTATCACAACTCCCACCACCATAGCAAAAGAGAAGCTGCGGAGAACTTCGCCGCCCATCAAATAGAGGACGAGAACGGTGAGGAAAGTCAAACCGCTCGTCAGGATGGTGCGCGAAAGCGTTTGATTGATGGCGCGATTCACGATCTCGACGAGCGGCTCGCGGCGCATCAGGCGCGTGTTCTCGCGCACGCGGTCGAAGATCACGATTGTATCGTTCATCGAATATCCGACCAGGGTCAGCAAAGCCGCAATCACCGTTAGCGAAATTTCATAATGAAACAGAGAGAACAAGCCGAGTGTGATCAGCACGTCGTGAAACACGGCGATCACCGCGGCCGCGCCGAAAACCCACTCGAATCGGAAGGCAATATATATCAACATGCCCGCCAACGCATAGAGGGTTGCGAAGATCGCCTGGCGCCGCAGTTGCGCGCCGACTTTAGGCCCGACGATCTCGACGTTGCGGATGGCGAAATTGCCGAGCGAGAACGAATCTTTCAGATCGGCAATCGTGGCCGGATTCGCGCCGGAAACATTTTTGAGATCGTCGAGATTGGTGACGATGCCGCCGTGATCTTTATCGCGCGAGTCGGCGAGAGCTTGCGCGAGTTTGGTATAGCGATCGCCGGCGCCGGAGGCGCCGAGATTGAGTGGATCCTTCTGCGTCAGGAAACTGGCCAGAGAGGCCGGTGTTTGCGAATTGAAGTCTGGCTTGGTGTCCTGCTGGCCATACATTTTCTGCAGCACGCCCAGGATGGCCGTCTTGCCCGCGTCGAGCGATTCGGCGTCGCCCTGCCCGTGACTTTCGAGGCCGATGACTACGTCATGGCTCGAGCTCGCGTTGCCGAGCTCGCCGCTGATTTGTTGCAGGGTGCTGTTCGATAATCCAGCCGCCGCGAGATTCTTGCGGAGTTGATCGATCGGCGGCGTACTGGCGAAGCGAACATAAACCAGTGTGCCGCCGCGGAAGTCAATTCCGTAGCGCAGGCCGCCCTGGTGGATAATTGAAATCGCACCGATGGCCAGAAGGGTAAGCGACAAAGCGACGAAGTACTTCGCCTTCCCCATCCAATCGATGTTCACGCCACGAAAGAATTCCATTGATCGAATCCAGTCCCGCTCAGTTAGACACCATCGAGCCCCGAAAGGTTCCGGGTGGGAGCGCCAAAGCCCGACCGCGTCCAGCGAATTAAATGCCCAGGCCTCAGCAGCTTGCGAGGCCCTCAGTGCGCTAAATACTCAGTTCTGCTTGCTGGTTCATGCGCGACAAATGCCAGTCGAAAATCGCGCGCGATACATAGATCGATGTAAACAGGTTGGCAAGGAGACCGATGACCAAAGTGACCGCGAATCCCTTGACCGGGCCGGTTCCAAAAAGGAACAGAAACGCGGCGGAAACCAGCGTAGTGATGTGCGTATCAATGATGGTCAGGAACGCTCGATCGAATCCCACCGAGACGGCCGACGCGTTGGCTTTGCCGCTGCGTAATTCTTCACGGATGCGCTCGAAGACGAGGACGTTGGAGTCCACGCCCATACCTATAGTTAAGACGACACCCGCAATGCCCGGCAGCGTGAGCACCGCGCCGGAGTAGGCCATGAAGGCGATCAGGATCAACAGGTTCAGGCACAGTGCGACGATGGCGTTGAAGCCGCTCTCGCGGTAATAGATGACCAGGAAGATCATCACCACGACCATGCTGCCAATCGACGCGCGCACGCCTTCGCGAATTGAATCGGCGCCGAGAGACGGGCCGACGGTTCGCTCTTCTTCATACTTAATAGACGCCGGTAGCGCGCCGGCTCGCAACACCAGCGACAAATCTTTCGCCGAGTCCTGCGAGAAATTCCCTTCGATCAATCCGGAATCTTCGATGCGCCCTTTGATCACCGGCGCGGATTGCACTTGATGATCGAGAACGATGGCCATGCGTTTGCCGATGTGCGACTCGGTGAACGGACCGAATCGCGATGCCGCAGCGGTTGAGATCGAGAAATTAACTTGATATTGGCCGGGATATTCCGTGCTCGGCGTAGGACTCGCATTGCGCAAATCCTGCCCCGTGACAATCGGTAGCCGATCGACCAGATACCACACTTGCGTGCCGGCTTGCTCCTTCACGTCAGACTTCCCTGGGAGCAATTCCGTGCCAGGCGGCAGCACGCCGCCGTGCGAGGCCAGCGCTGCGGCTTGAGAAGGATAAGTCTGCTCGTCGTCCACGCCGCGAAGTTCGAGTTGCCCGCCGGCTTGAATCACGGCTTTGGCGCGAGTGGGATCGCCTTCGCCGGGAAGCTGCACGAGAATTTCGTCATCCGAGCGGCCCGTGAAAGCGATGGTCGGCTCGGTGAGTCCGAGTGCATTGATGCGGCGCTCGATGGTTTCAAGCGACTGATCCATCACACTCTTGCGCAAATCCGAAACCACCGAGGGCCTCATCGTAAGCAAATAGCCGGACGCTTCGCCCGCAGCCGGCGCCAAACTCCACTCTTGAAACTGATTATTGATGAGATCTTTGAAGGCGTTGACTGATGCGGGCGCGACGTCGCGCGCCAGTATGTGCTGATTGTCCACCCTGCGGATTTCGCCGACTACGATGTTTTTGTCGCGCACTTGCTTGGAAAGCTGATCGACGGCTTGATCGCAGCGAAAGCCGATGGCCTCATCAATCTGAACTTGCAGGACGAGATGGCTGCCGCCCTTCAGATCCAAACCGAGCTTGATGCGGTCCGCAAAATTATTTTTAACCGCAGCCGCGGAAGTCGGGAAATCAGGCAGGCCGACCAGGCCATAAATACAGGCGAGAATCACAGCAGCGATGAAAATAAATTTCCACTTGAGCTGGGAATTCATGCGCGGAGCTTAGCTCTCCTTTGGCGTTTCCTGTTGCAGTCCGAC
>Ga0209655_10000416_pt1 | contig 16104 bp, 14 predicted proteins | sample BogFormECP03_OM2_FD_188236 | JGI IMG/M metagenome (GOLD analysis project Ga0209655, IMG submission 188236) | Bog forest soil microbial communities from Calvert Island, British Columbia, Canada - ECP03_OM2 (SPAdes) (version 2) | ecosystem: Environmental > Aquatic > Freshwater > Wetlands > Bog ...
TCGTAAAACATAAGCGCCTTCTTCGAAGCAATCACCGTCGCGTCCGGCACATACAAAATCGCTGTATCCGCCAGCGACATTTCGTTATTTACATTGAAATACAGAAACCCGTGCAGCGCACCCATCGGCGGCACCACGTCTGCGTCCAGCGTCAATGGTCGCAGAATCTCCGCCAGCTTATCCGTCTTCTTGTCGCCGCTCGGCAGCGGAATCCCCGCAACCCGCGGCCGGTTCGAAGGCGTCACTCCGCCAGGATGCGCGACCAAGCCGGCCACGTCCTCGGGCGGCAACCAATCAAGCTCCTGCTTGCCTCCACGGCGCAGCTGCACCTCCAGCTGAATCGTGTTAATGTCCACGTGAATCGGCTCGTTCGTCTCATTTCGCAGAAAAACCTCTACCGGCAGAATTCCAGCGTCCAGCGGATTAGCCTTTCCGAATTTTTCCTTGCCGCGCGCCTTGTCCGTATAGGGATCGGCGGTCACCGTCAACCCATCATGATGATCGTGCGCCAGCGTCGCGTGAGGATCCGGCGTAGCCTGTTTCTCCTTCGTCGCCGCGGGATTGTTCTGTGCGCGAGCGACAAGACTGCCGCTCAGGAGCATCATCGCAATAGCCAATGAACTGAATGATCGTCTCGTCATTCTGCTGTGCGATGCCTCCGCGGCTTCGGAAGTTGTGCGCGTTTTCTCACGGCTGCCACTATAATACCGGGTCCGCGCGCGGCAAAGCCTCTTTCCGGTCGCCTGTGCGCGACACCCACGGAATGTATTTTTTCTATCGCATCCTCACCGCTGCCGGCATGTTCCTCCTCGCGCCGTATTTCGCGCTGCGCGGCTGGCGTGCCGGCGAACCGTCAAGCGCTCTGCGCGAACGTCTCGGAAGTCTGCCACCAGAAATTGCCGCACGCGCGGCAACCGCAGCTGCGACGACCGCCGCGAACCGTGGCCCCATCTGGATCCACGCTGTCTCCGTTGGCGAGGTTCTGGCTGCCCAACCTTTAATTGACGGCCTAAAGCGCCGCTACCCCAGCGCAATAATTTTCGTCTCCACCACTACAGAGACCGGCCAGCGGCTCGCCCGCGAACGCCTACAAACCGCCGACGGCATCTTCTACTTCCCACTCGACTGGGTCGTCCCCGTGCGCCGCGCCCTTCGCGCGATTAATCCGTCCCTCGTCATCATCATGGAGACAGAAATCTGGCCGAACTTCCTCCGCGAGGCCCATCGCGCCAATATTCCGGTCGTGTTCGCGAACGCCCGCATCTCCGAAAACTCCTTTGCGCGCTTCAAACGGTGGGAATTTCTCATAGGCCCATTTTTCCAGCGCACCATGCAAGACGCCGAACTTTTCCTCGCACAATCGCCCGAAGACTCCGCGCGCCTGCAAGCCATGGGCGCCGCGCCAGACTGCATCGCTGTGACCGGAAATCTAAAATATGACGCTGCGCCTCCCGCCATCTCCCGCTTCGGCCAATGGCTCGAACAGCAAATCCGCCAACAAGAGCGCTGGCCGATTCTGGTCGCCGGCAGCGTAGTCGCCGGGGAAGAGGAATCAGTCCTAGCCGCCTACGATCTCGTGCAACGCCAATTCCGCCGCACCCTTCTGATCCTCGCGCCGCGCAAACCCGCCCAGTTCGACGCCGCCGCCGCGATCGCCTCAGCCGGCGGATGGAAAGTGGTCCGCCGCAGCGCTCTCGATCTCACCGCGGCTCTCGACGAAGCCGCCGACATCCTCCTCCTCGATTCCATCGGCGAACTAGCTGGCCTCTATTCGCTCGCCGACGCTACCTTCGTAGGCGGCTCGCTCGTCGCAGCCGGCGGACACAATATTCTCGAGCCAGCCTGGTTCGCGCGTCCGCCAGTTTTCGGCTCCTCAATGGAAAATTTCAAAGACATGGCCGACCGATTCCTCGATGCCCACGCCGGAGTCCAAGTCACGTCAGGCCCCGGCCTCGGCAAAGTCTGGATTCAGCTGATCGAAGACGCGGCCATGCGCGAGCGCCTAGGCGCAGCCGCGCGCGCGATCTCCGAACGCAATCGCGGCGCAACCGAACGCTCCCTCGAACACATCGCCGCCGTGGGGGACAAGCGCCACGCTAAGGAGCGCAGCGCGTGACGCTGAAGCAATCACTCCTCTGGCCGCTCTCACTGCCCTACGGCGCCGTAGCGCATCTGCGCGCGCGAGCCTATCGCAAAGGCATTCTGAAGCAGCAGCATCTCGACGGCACGGTGATCAGCGTCGGCAACCTTACCACCGGCGGCACCGGAAAAACTCCCATGGTTCTCTGGATCGGCGAGCGCCTGTTAGCTGAAGGAAAAAAAGTCGGCATCCTAACCCGCGGCTATCGCGGCGAAAAAATCGCGGCGGCGGCCGAAAGTAATTCGGCAGCAGCCGCCGCGACCACCACGAGCGCCCTGACCTCAACTAGCGATGAAGTCCGCCTGCTCCAATCCCGCCTGGGCAATCGCGTCCAATTCGGCGTCGGCGCCAATCGTTGCAATCAAGGTAGGGAACTGGCCAAGCGCGGCGTGAATTGGTTCGTCCTCGACGACGGCTTCCAACATCTGCAACTGGCCCGCGACGTGGACATCGTCCTGATAGATGCCACCAATCCTTTCAGCGGCGGCCGACTTCTCCCCGCAGGGCACCTCCGCGAACCCCGGTCCGCCTTAGCACGCGCCGACATAATCGTCATCACCCGCAGCACCCGCGCCCCAGCAATCGAATCCGCCATCCGCCGCGATTCCGCCGCCCCAATTTTCTACGCGCGCACAAAGCTCGACGCCATCCACAACTTTACCGAAGGCCACGTAGCTAGCGCGGTCGCTCCCGAAGCTCTTCCTAAGCTTTTCGCATTCTGCGGCATCGGCAATCCCGCCGCCTTCCTTGACGACCTGCGCAATTGGGGCCTAGATGTTGTCGGCCACAAATTCTTTCCGGACCATCGCCGCTACACCGCCAGAGACACCCAAGAAATCCAGCGGGATGCAAGCGTCAAAGGCGCAAGCGCCCTGATCTGCACCGAAAAAGACCGCTACAATTTGCCTGCTAGTCCCCAGCATGAGTTGCCGGCGTTCTACTGCTCCATCTCCATGCAAGTAGACAACCCCGACGATTTTTGGCGCACCGTCCTCTCCGCAGCCGGAACGCGCCGAAAACCACCGGTGCAACCATAAAAACGCAAAAGCGCGTCCAATTGCCGCACGCGACGCGCCTGTGATACGTTTCGACGCGGCCATAAACACAAACTGACTAAGGAGCCTCGTTGACCGTCGCACGCCACAAACGCAAGCGCCCCACGCCGCCCAAATCTTCACTCGGCGCCAACACCAAATCCGACGCCACCGTGGACCTAACCCGCCTCCTCGACATCGTCTCCACCTTCCCCCGCCAAACCATCGCCGTGGTAGGTGATTTCGTCCTGGACGAATTCGTTTCCGGCGAAATTTCCCGCGTTTCCCGCGAAGCGCCAGTCCTGATCATTCGTCATCGCCGCACCGAATCGTATCCCGGCGGCGCAGCCAACGCTGTCTTCAACCTGGCCGACCTCGGCGCCCGCGTCCTCCCCGTCGGAGTAGTCGGCGACGACCCCGCTGGCCGACAGCTCCTCGATCATTTCCGCCGCAAACACATCAACGTTTCCGGCATCCTCCGCGCCCGCGATTGGATCACGGCCACAAAAACGCGTTACCTCGCCGGATGGACCCATACCACCGAACAACAAGTCCTCCGCCTGGATCGCGAACCGCAAACAGCCATTTCCGCGAGCACCGAAAACGCCATCGCGCAGAAAGCCAAAAAAATCGCGCGAAGCTCCAGCGCCGTCCTCGTCTCCGACTACGGTTTCGGCGCCGTCTCTCCAGCCATGATCAAAAAGCTCCACGCCAAGCTTCTAACCCTCGACTCCCGTTACCGCCTACTGGAATTTCGCGAAGCAGGAATCACCGCCGCCACCCCCAACGAACCCGAAGTCGAGGCCGCCTACCACTCCCGCGTCGGCACCGACACACGCAAGCTCGAAGATCTCGGCCAGCGCGCCCTCTGCGAGCTAAATCTCCAAGCCCTCGTGGTTACACGCGGAAAAGACGGCATGGCCGTCTTCGAACGAGGCCGCGTCCCGCGCAATCTTCCCATCTACGGCTCGGACGCTCCCGTGGACGTCACCGGCGCGGGCGACACCGTAATCGCCGTCTTTACCCTCGCCTTAGCCTCCGGCGCAACGTATCTGGAAGCCGCGCACCTCGCAAACTATGCAGGCGGTATCGTGGTAATGAAGCGCCGCACTGCCACCGTAACCAGCGCCGAATTAACTGCCACCCTGCGCCAAGAAGCTACAACAGCAGCCACGGCGCAGCGGCGCTGACCCAGTATGGACAGCCGCGAGAAAATTGTTTCACGCCAAGGACTAGCCACCATCCTCGAAGAACATCGCCGTGCGAACCGCAAAATAGTTTTCGCCAACGGTGTCTTCGATCTCCTCCACGTAGGCCACGTCCGCTACCTCGAAGCTGCTCGCGCCGAAGGTGATCTCCTGGTAGTCGGCATCAATTCCGATTCCAGCACCAGAAAACTAAAAGGCCCCGGCCGCCCCATCCTCACCGAGCGCGCCCGCGCCACTCTTGTTGCCGCATTAAAATCCGTGAATTACGTCGTAATCTTCGACGAACTCGACGTGAACTCACTCCTAAAGGAATTGCAACCAGATGTCCACGCCAAAGGCACCGACTACGCCGCCGACACGGTGCCCGAACGCGAGCTAGCAGCCCTGCTAGGCATCCGCATAGCCATCGTTGGCGATCCTAAGCAACATTCCACGCGCGATCTGCTAGCGCGCCTGCGGCATACCGGCGATGCCTGACGCCCGCTTTCTCCTCGTCCGGCTAGGCTCGCTCGGCGACGTAATCCACGCCCTGCCCGCCGCCTCCGCCCTGCGGGACGCTTTTCCCGAAGCTCGCATTGACTGGCTTATCGAACCAAAATGGCGCCGCCTGCTTGAAGGAAATCCCGATCTCACCGAAATAATCCCGCTCGAAAAGAAAACCGCAGCAGGCCTGATCTCGACCGTCCGCAAATTGCGCTCCGCTCATTACATTTGCGCGATTGATTTCCAAGGCCTCTACAAATCCGCGCTCCCAGCCTTCGCCTCCGGAGCCACACGCCGTATCGGATTCCCCAGCACCTACGCGCGCGAAGGATTTGCATCCGTGTTTTACACCGATAAAATCAATCCTCGCGGCGCCCATAAAGTCGACCACAATCTCACCCTAGCCCAGGCCGCCGGAGCCCGGCCCTCTCCGCCGCGATTTCCTTTGACCCTGCGCCCGGAAGATGAGAAACAAGTGACGCAACATCTCGCCCGCCACAACCTGACAGACTTTTTCGTCCTGAATCCCGGCGGCGGATGGCGCTCCAAATGTTGGCCGCCCGAACGTTACGGCGAGCTGCATCACCGCCTAGCCGCACAACACGGCTGGCGCAGCGTTATCAGTTTCGGTCCTGGAGAAGAACGCTTGGCCCAAGAACTTGTCAGCGCAGCAGGAACTCCGGCGCCCGTCGCCCTTCCGCTCGGTCTCGGGCCGCTCATGGCGTTAATCCACCGCGCGAAATTTGTAGTCTCTGCGGATACCGGGCCGCTGCATCTCGCATCCGCGCTCGGCACACCTGTCGTTGGCCTTTACGGTCCCACAGATCCCGCGCGCAACGGCCCCTACGGCGGCGAAAGCCAAGACAAAAGCATCGTCGTTCGCAACCCCAGCAAGAGCGAAACGACTTACCGTCGTGGCGCGTCCTATTCTTCGCCCATGCTTTCCATCACCGTTGATCAAGTCGCCGATGCGGTAGCGCGCCTCCTGAACGCGCAATCGTGAGACGCCGCGAGTGACCACCAAATCGAATGAACTCGTCGCGGCCCAACCCAGAAAATTCTGGATGCGTTGGCGCGTCCGCATCGGCTATCCCGTCGCCGTCCTTTATTGGCTTCTCGCCAAACCCACGCACCACTGGATCGCCATGGGCGCAGCCGTCGCCGGTTTCGGCATCCTGATTCGCGCGATTGCCGCAGGACACCTCAGCAAAGATCGCGAACTAGCCACTGCCGGCCCCTACGCCCGCACGCGCAACCCGCTTTACCTCGGCAGCGCATTTCTCGCCGCAGGATTCACCATCGCCGGCCATTCCTGGTATGCCGGCAGCCTGATCGCAATTTATTTTGTGGTTTTTTATTACGCCGTGATGCGCAACGAAGAAGAAGATCTGCGTGCCCGCTTCGGCACCGTCTTCGATGAATACGCTGCCAAAGTCCCACTCTTCCTGCCCGATTTCTTCGGCTCCGGCTACATGCAAGCTCCCGAAACCAAATCCACCCACCCATTTTCCTGGGAGCTCTACCGCCGCAACCGCGAATACAAGGCCCTAATCGGCACCGTGGCAGCCCTGGCAGCAGTCTGGTTCCGCATGTATCTCAAACGCCGCTACGGCTATTAATTAACTCGGAAGGGAACTGCGAACCTACTGGCAGGGCTCACTGCAATCTGTAAACTGCATGCATCACCCGCTGAAATTGTGGCCGGTAAATCAAATCGAACGCCCGCTCTTTCCCCGGAAACATATCCAGCGCAATCTTCCGCGTCTCCGCGATCATCTGCGCCGCATCCTCCGGAGACAAATCTCCCCCTGCTATCGTTTCCAGCGTAATATGCACCAGGATGCGCAGCCTGCGTATGCGGCGGCTTTCTTCGTCGATCTCTTGCTGCGTGGGCTGAACCGAAGGGTCGTCCATATAATATTGACCGTGCCTACCGAAAACTAGTATGGACCCAAGACCGGGAAGCGCACAATAGTACTGTCGCACTGTTTTTTAGGAGCCCGACGATGCCCGAGGAATACTCCAACGAAAAGGTAGTCATCGCCCACGTCGCAGAAAACGCCACGGAAGCGCTCGTAATCCGCGGCCTGCTCGAAAGCAAAGGCATCCAGTCCCCAGGCTCCGTCTCCACCGATCCATTTCCAATCCCCGAAAATCCCGAAGGCCCCCACAACGTCGAAATCTTCGTCCTCGAATCCCAGGCCGACGAAGCCAAAAAAATCATCGCCGAGTACCAGTCCGCGAACAACGTCTCCCTCGAAGAGTCTGACGACCCGGCCGATTCTAACGCCTAGAATGCGCCCAGTTCAGTTGGCACCGCGCGCATCCTCACGTCTCTGCGGATGCTCCTCCACAAAACTCCGCACCACTAATCCGTGCCCATCCGTTAGCGTCGTAACCGCCCCATCCCGATCCGTCCGCAAAAATCTCACTCCCGCCCGCGCATAACGCTCAACCACGCTATCCACCGGATGCCCGAACTGGTTGCCCTCTCCAACGGACACCACCGCTATCCGCGGCGCCACAGCCCCCACAAACGCATCCGTCGAAGAAGTCTTGCTGCCGTGATGCGGCACTTTTAGGAAATTCGCTGCCAGCGGCGCATGCTCATCCACCAATTCGTTCTCCACCTTCTTCTCAATATCACCCGGCAACAAAAAACTCTCCGCGCCATCCTGTATCCGCATCACCAGCGAATTATCGTTCGCCGCCTTGTCCACCTCCGACACGTCCGCTGGCCACAACACCTCCCCGCGAACGCCATCCCAATCAAAAGTCCGCCCCTGAATTTCCTGCACGATCTGAATTCCGTGCGCGCGTGCCTCCGCCAGCAGCACCAGGAATGCCGGCGTCTCCTCATTCCGCCCAATCCAAAGTTCGCCTACCCTGAAGTTTGCAATCACGCTGTGCAACCCATCCAGATGGTCGTGATGCGCGTGCGTCAGCGCCACTACGTCTAGTCTCTTGATTCCCCGCGACCACAAATAGGGCGACACAACTTCGTCCCCTACATCCGGCCCCGACCGGAAGCCGTCAACCACCTCCGCCCCAGCCTGCCCGCCGCCATCCACCAACATCATCCGCCCATCCGGGAAAGCCACGAAAATCGAATCACCCTGTCCCACATCCAGAACGCTCACCTCCAGCTTTCCGCGATAAAGCGATGGCGCAAACGGATGCCACGCCACCAATACCGCAAGTGCCGTCACGACTAATGCCGTAATCCACTCCAACGGCTGCGCGACTGGCAACCACTGTCGCCGCAGCGCCGGATCGCGCCGTCTCGCAGCAATTGCCCGCGCCGCCCCCGCCAGAAAAATAAATCCCACGAAGAACAAAAACATCAACCACACCGGTGGCCCAGGAATCCGGTAAGTCAGCCGCGGCCAGCGCGTAAACCACTCAACGCTGGCGATTAGCAACCCTACAAAAAAACTCAGGGCCTTCGCCAGCAGGAGTCCTGCTCGTGCCCATACCATCGCCATCCCCAAAGTCAGAAATCCCAGCGGCACAATAATCCCCGTGAGCAACACCGCTGGAATATTGCTCACCGGCCCCGCCAAGCTCACGCGATGAAAATCCTCCGCCAGCATCGGCAACATTCCCCACTGAATCACAGCCGACAGCAAAATAATTTCCCACAGTCGCAATCCAGCCCGCACCGGCAAGACCAGCAAATCACCCGCACGCGACGCAGTCCGCGCCGGCATCCGCGCAGCCAGCCACTGTGCCGCCGCCCGCATCTCAATTCGAAATTGCGCAATCTTCGGCGCGTGCGCGGTGTCTCGCGTCACATCACCCAGATGATTCAACCCTGCGCGATATGGCGCGCTCGATCTCTCCATCCAAGGCAGCGCCAATCCCGCGATCACGGCAGCGGCCAAAAACGAAAGTTCGAAACTGGAATCGCTCAGCGACGAAGGCTTCCAAATCAGCAAAGTCAGCGCGGCCACAGCAATCGTATTCAACAATTCCACACGTCGGAACAGCGGCCGCGCGCACAAATAAAGCGCCGCCATCAATGCTGCGCGCAAAATCGGCGGACGGTCCTGCACAATCCCCACATAAGCCGCCAGCGCCAGCAACGTCATCAAGCTGATCGCTAGCATCGAAAACCGCAGTCGCTTTCCCACCCACCACAAAAAAATTACCAGCGCGCCGACGTGCAACCCCGCCACCACCAGCACGTGATACGCGGCCGTCTTCTGAAATGCCAGCACCACGCTGGAATCCACAAAGCTGCGGTCGCCCAACAACATCGCCCGCGCCACTGCTCCGCGCTCCGGATGCCCAACAAAAAGGGAATCGAGGCGCGCCAGCAAATCTCCACGCGCGCGCGCCAGTCGTTGTGAAATGGTTGGCGGAGGTCGATCAACCAACTGCAGCAATTCGCCGCTGCGCAGCGAACCCAGTACATCAACCTTCTCGCGCGCCAAAAAGCCTTTCACATCGAACGCGCCCGGATCCAGATAATCACGCGGCGGCCGCGCCTTCACCAAAATCTCCACACGATCCCCAGCCCGCAATCCCGCTGGTGGCACCGCCGCCCGCGCCCCCGGATAAAAATTCACGCGCAATCCGCCAGAAGTGCTCAGCGCCTCGCCCGCCGCTTCCACCTGCTCCAGATCAATCTCGAATCGCTCCCCCCAAGGAAGCGTCAGAGGGTCTTCGCGCAATCGCCCACGCCAGCGCAGCGCGGTGCCAGTATCCACACGCCCGGCGGTAATTAATCGCGCGATATGATTCGCCGGGACCTTCGCCCGTTCGACGCTAGTCGCCAGCCCGCCAATCGCCGCCCACGCGAAAAGCGCGAAAACCCACCCCACTGCAACCGAGCCCCGCCGAGACAAGAATCCCGCGGCAAAAATCCCACCGCACAAAATCCCGAGCCCCGCGGCCACCGCCCACACCTTCGGCAACCCAGGCCACCGCTCAGCCACTCCGATGCCCGCCGCAAACGCAGCCAGTATCCACACCACAGGTAACTTCATAAGGACTTCAATGGGTTCCCGACTCACGCTGACACATTTGGCGGGCGTGGAATATTCGTAGAAATACGGACGAGGAAAATCAGTAGTAAAGCCGGAGTCAGCCGGGCGAACGTGAAGCGCGCGAAGTTCAGTCGCGCCTGCGCAGCCGAACGACAGTCTCCATATGAAACGTCTGAGGAAACAGATCAAACAGATGCACTTCCGCGCACTCGTACCCCGCCTTCACAAATAACGCCAGATCGCGCGCCAAAGTCGGCGGCTCGCAGGACACATAAGTAATCCGCTCCGGCCGCAATCTGCCAAGCCGCTCCACCGATTCCGGCGTCATCCCAGCCCGCGGCGGATCGAGCACCACCAATTCTGGCCGCTCCTTGTTACGCTTCAGAAATTGCTCCACTTCCGCTGACCGCACTTCAATCGCCCCTTGCCCGCGCATATTTGTTTCCAAATCGCGCGCTGCCGCCGGATTCGATTCCACCGCCAACACTCGCGCAAATGTTCGCGCCAGCGGAATTGAAAATAATCCCACCCCCGCAAACAAATCCAGCGCCAGCCGCCCGCCCTGTTCGCGCTCCACCACTTCCCGCGCCAATTCCTCTACCAAAAATCGATTTACCTGAAAAAATGAAAAATGCCCCACGCGATAAGAAATTTCCCCCGCCGCATACTCCACGAATCCCGGCCCGTACAATTCCATCCGGTCATGACTCGGATCATGAAACAGCAAACTCGCAATCTCCGGCACCACGCGCCGAAAAGTTTCCGCATGCTCCGCCGCCCGTGAAGGAAATCCCGCAAACGTAGCCGTCAGCAATAGCCGAGCGTCCGCCGCATCCACAAACGCCTCAATCTCCCGCAATCCCCGCGGCAAAGCCCCAGCCGCCAGCGCCGCGCGCAAAGAAAGCAAAGTCTTCAGCAGCAGCGGCGAAATAATCGAACAGTCTTCCACCGCGCAAAGCGCCGTAGAATTCGCGCGAAAATATCCGATCGCGAGCTTCGCCCCGCCGTCCGCTACATTTTCCGAAGCCGCCGCCCCGTCGTCACCAGGAATTTCCAGTGGCCGGACCTTCCACTGCGCCCGGTTACGATAAGCCCAAGCAGGCGATCCATGCGCCGTAATTTCAGCAGTCCACTCGATCTTCCCAATCCGCCGCAACGTCTCCCGCAAGATATCGCTTTTGAATTTCAGCTGCGCCTCATACGCAATGTGCTGGTAATCGCACCCGCCGCAAACGCCGAAATGCGGACAACGCGCCGCCACGCGCTCCGGCGCCGCCTGTAAGATCCGCTCCACCCGCCCCCGCACAAATTTCTTCTTCTGCTCCACAGCCTCCACGATCACCCGCTCAGTCGGCAAAACAAAAGGCACAAAGACGGTCGCCCGGTCGTGATGAGCCAGCCCCTCCCCACCATAAATCAATTTTTCAATCGTAATGTCCAAACGATTTCACCTCATCAGCCGCTGCCCAGCGCCGCAGGCGCAGCAAAGTTAGCCCAACCTGGATTAGTTTGTTTCGCGGTTCGAAATTCTATGCAGGTTTGTCTGGCCGCCAATCACGAATCACTAGCCACTACCTTTTTCCCTACGTCAAATAAAATAGGCTCAACCGCGGCACCTCAAAATATTCAAACAGTCGCTTCTGCGTGTATTGCCTCTCGAGCTGCGTCAACTGCTCCGCAGACATTTTACGCCGGTAAGGCGCGAGCGACCGGTCCATTTCCCGCCGGATCGCAAGCATCGTCTCCTCCTCCGCGTCCGCCGCCAAAGCCGCCGCCAATTTTTCCTCCAGTACCGTCATCCGCCGCTCGAAATCCTCCAAATCCAGCGTCCCCGCCACATCCAGCAAAGGCACCGCGTCCTCGAGCCTCAAAGCAGTCTCATCGAACCGCGCCGCCAACGCCGCCACAGCCGTCGGCGCCCCCGTCTTCCCGCGCAACTTCCCAGCCGCCGCCCGCAAGCGCCCTGCATTCCTCTCCAGATATTTCCGCAATTCCTCCCGAGAAAACGGTTCCACTCCAGCCCGCGACGATTTCACCTCCGGCCCCGTGCCCGCAGCCGCCTCCGCCGCTTCCGCCGCCGCATCCAAAACCGCATCCACGCAATAAGCCAAACTTTTCAATTGCCGACCGCCCGCCGCCCGCCGCGAACGCGCCCAACTTTCAAACGCCCGATCAATCCCCTTGAGCACCGCTCCAATCGGAATCCCCGCCTTCTGCCAGGTCTCCAAAATCGCCCAATCCAAAGGCGAAACCAGCAGATGCGCCCCGCGCTTCCGCCAAAAATACTCCTCGATCTCCGTAAAATAATTGAAGTAGTTAAACGATTCCATGAGGGGAAATAAATCCGTGTAAACCTTGCCCGTTTTAGAGCGCGGCGGCTTGTGAATCGTGCCACAGCGCGATTCATCCTGAGATCCCGCACTGCGGGATCGAGGAGCTGCACTCCAGTTTGGCAAGGTGTCAGCCCCGCGCCGCTCGCGAGTGCCTCAACACTAACTTCGCGTCCGCCCAACCGGTGCCACTTTCTTTGTGACGCCCTCTTGATTCCGATCCCAAATAATCCGCAACCCCTCCAAAGTCAAAAACTCATCCACCGTCTCAATATGCCGCGAAGCCCCGCCAATCAAAGCCGCCTGCCCTCCAGTAGCCACCACTTTCGTTTTCGCCCCCATCACCTTCTTCATCCGTTCCAAAATCCCATCCACCAAATCCGTGTACCCATAAAAAAGCCCCGCCTGCATCGAAGCCGCCGTGTTCGTCCCGATAATTTTCCCCGGATCCTTGATCTCCACGCGAAACAAACGTGCCGCCCGGGCAAAAAGCGCGTCCGCCGAAATTCCAATCCCCGGCGCCAACACTCCACCCAGATATTCCCCGCGCGCCGAAACCGCGTCAAAATTAATTGCCGTCCCGAAATCCACGATAATGCACGGCCCGCCGTATTTCTCGAACGCCGCGACGCTATTCACGATCCGGTCCGCGCCAACTTCCTGCGGATTGTCGTAATGCACCGCCATCCCCGTCTTGATCCCCGGCTCCACAAAAAGCGCCGTCTTGCTGAAATATCTTTCCGCCATTCCCGCCAGGCGCGAATTCAGTTGTGGCACCACCGAACTGATAATCACTCCGCCAATTTCCCGCGGCTCCAGAGCAGCCAACGTAAACAAATCGCGCGTCAGAATTCCATATTCATCTTCGGTCTGCTCGCGCGCCGTCGTCAGCCGCCAGTTCGCCACCAACTCCTTGCCGCGAAATACTCCCAGCACCGTATTCGTATTCCCCACGTCCAGCGTCAGCAACATCAATCAGCCTCCGCCACGTCGCCCGAAAGCACCTGCTCCATCCCGCCGCCGTCGTCGCGCATCACGCGCAACACGCCGCTCGGCTCCAGGCCAGCGGTGCTCCCCGTAAAAGTCTCCCGCGTCGTCGTGATGCGCACCCGCTTCCCCTGAAAATAACTCGACACTTCCGCAAAACGGCGCAGTATCGGCGCCGCGCCCTCGTTGAGGAACTGATTGTAGTAGCGGTCCATATGCCGCAGCAACCGTATCAGCACTTCGAGCCGCGAATGTATTTTCCCCGTCTCCATGCGCAACGAAGTCGCGATCTCTTCCAACCCCGGCGGCATCTTCGTCTGGTTCACGTTAATCCCGATACCCACCACCGCGTAATGCATTCGGTCCGGCTCCGCATGCATCTCGGTCAAGATCCCCGAAAATTTTCGCCCGCGTACCAGCAAATCATTCGGCCAACGAATGTCCGGCGCGGAATCCAGCTCCTCCGCTGCCGCATCGCGCGCTGCCAGGCCCGCCACCAGCGTCAAAAGCGGCGCATGCGCCGGAGGTATCGCCGGCCGCAGCAACAAGGAGCAAAAAATCCCCGCCGACTTCTCCGAAATCCATTTCCGCCCAGCCCGCCCGCGCCCCGCCGTCTGTTCTTCCGCGAGTACCACCGCCCCGTGCGGCTCGCCCTGCTCCCCCAACTCCATCGCGACCCTATTCGTCGAATCAATTTTAAAAAAATGATAAATTCGCCGCGCAAAAGGAGTGCCATAAAGCCGGTGACTCAAAAGTTGCGCCGCCAGAATATCCGGCGCCCGCTCGATGTGATACCCCGTCGCAGCATGCCCCTTCACGCGCACGCCCACTTCCCGCAATTTCTCAATCCAGCGCCACACCTGCTGCCGCGTCACTCCAATTTCCTTCGCAATCTTGGCCCCGCTGATCACTATCGTCGAGTTCTCAGCCAGCAAAGTAAGCAACGCGTCCAGACGCCGGTCCGTAGTCCCGGGCAGATTTGCCATCCGTTTCGTAGTCATATGAACCAAAAAGCATACGCGACGGGTGCGTCCGCGACAAGCCGCGTCCGCAACGCGCCAGCGGTGTCAGCGATCGTGGATTTATTGCCACCGCCAGCGCGCCTGTGATACACGTAACGCCCATGGCACGCCCCCATGCCTGCGTTTTGATGGTGTTGTTCTCGTTGATGGTCGCGAGCGCAGCAGAGACGCCGGACTTCAGTGGCTCGTACACACTGACCCCCGCAAAGCATGTTTCAAAGTCGGTGAAAGAACTGATCGAAGCTTTGACGGTAGTGCAGACCGTGAACGCCATTGTCGTCACCAGGATCACGGACGGCAAGCCGCACACGAATACGTTTCCGTTGGACGGCGGTGAGGGGGTTTGCTATACCGAAAATCATACAAAGGGAACTTGCAAAGGACACTTGAAAGGAAACCATCTTTTCTTGGATGCGTTTGTCACGACTCGTCCCCTAAAAGATGGCCCACTCGTAACACTTCACACCAAGGAACGTTGGGAGCTATCGTCTGATTTGAAAATATTGAAGATTCACGCGGAAATAGAGAATCCCGAGCTGCCCATCCAGATCTTCGACCCTTGGACCGACGTCTACACTCGCAACTAGCCTCGCACGCAACTCGTTCGCGGGCATCTATTCCAGCTGCTTCAATCGCTCGAGCAGTTTCTGATACTCGATCTCCCGCCCCGCCAGCGTGGCTTTCAAATCCTCAACAATCTTCGCCGGAGCCTTACTCAAAAACGTCTGATCCGCCAACCGCGCCTGCTTCGACTCGATGTCCTTCGCCATCCGCTCGATTTCCTTCTTCAGCTTGATTTTCTCTACTTCTCTCTCTTCGTTACTCATTTCTCCGCGCGTAATCCACAATTCGAGACGCGCCGTCGAGTACATTACGCCGGCCCGCACTCGACGCTCTCCCCTTATCAGATTGGACAGGTTTGCTAACCGTAGGATGGGATCGAGATTCTCAGTGATGGCGTTGATCACGTCAGGATCATCGCTGGCGTAGCCAGCGTCCGACTTCTTCTTCTGATCCACCTTCATCTCCGCGCGAATATTCCGCGCGGCTGCAATGATTTCCTGAATCAACGCCATGTCGCCGTCCGCGCGGGCATCAATCCAGGTCTCCCGCCATGCAGGAAACCGATCCAGCGCGATAGACCGCGCCCCCGCAGGCTGCGGCAACTTGTGCCACAGCTCCTCAGTCAAAAATGGCATCACAGGGTGCAGCAATCTCAGCGCCGCATCCAAAACCGCGAAAATATTCCGCCAAGCAGCTCGCGCGAGGTCGCGATCCGCCGAAGAAAGCTGCGGCTTCACCCACTCAATATACCAATCGCAGAAATCGCCCCAGAAAAAGTGATAAATCGTCTGGCAAGCCTCGTGAAATCGAAATTCATCGAGCGCCTGGTCCACTTCTCCAGCAGCCGCAGCCAATTGTGAAAAAATCCAGCGATGCACCAACTCGCCTTCGCCCTTCACCGCATAAGGCGCCGCCGCACGCACCTCCGGCGCAGCCAATTCCTCCAGAGTAAAACCGGCCGCCACCTCCGCCTTCTCCAAATTCATAAATAAAAATCGCGCCGCGTTCCAAATCTTGTTCGCAAAAGCCCGCGCTCCCAAAATCCGGTCCTCGGTCAATGCAATGTCCGTCCCCGGCGCCGCCATGCTCGCCAGCATGTAACGCATTGCATCCGTTCCGAACTCCGCGGTCAGTTTCAAGGGATCCACGCCGGTGCCCTTGGTCTTGGACATCTTCGCGCCTTCCGCCGTTCGCACCAGCGAATGTAAGTACAGCCTCCGGAAGGGAATTCGCTCAGCTTCGCTCGCGCCCGACGTCAGATGCAACCCCATCATGATCATCCGCGAATCCCAGAAAAATAAAATGTCGTATCCGCTGATCAACAAGCTCGTGGGATAAAACGCAC
>Ga0209655_10000417_pt1 | contig 16094 bp, 10 predicted proteins | sample BogFormECP03_OM2_FD_188236 | JGI IMG/M metagenome (GOLD analysis project Ga0209655, IMG submission 188236) | Bog forest soil microbial communities from Calvert Island, British Columbia, Canada - ECP03_OM2 (SPAdes) (version 2) | ecosystem: Environmental > Aquatic > Freshwater > Wetlands > Bog ...
TTCTAGGTGGACTGATGACTTCCCAATCGCAAAAAGCAGCCAGCGCCGCACAGCCTCAGGCTGCGGCGACTCCTCCGACTGTGGAAGAAGCGCGCCAATTCAGCGACGCCGCTGAAAAACGCCTGCTCGATCTCTGGATCAAAGCCAGCCGCGCGCAGTGGGTTCAGGAAACTTTCATCACCGACGACACCGAAATTCTCGCAGCGCAGGCTGATCAAAACGTAAAAGCCGCCACGTCCGAGCTGGCCGCGCAAGCCCGTCGCTTCGAATCGCTCGACCTTCCGCCAGACATCGAGCGCAAGCTGAAGCTCATAAAGCTCTCCGTGGACATCCCTTCGCCGCGCAATCCCAAAGAAAGCGCGGAGCTTTCGCAGATCAATGCATCCCTGCAGAGCGATTACGGCAAGGGAAAATGGTGCCCCGACGGCGCGCAGGCGAAATGCCTCTCGCTGAACGATCTGGAAAATATCATGGCCACCAGCCGCGACCCCATCGAACTGCAGCGCGCCTGGCTCGGTTGGCACGCCATCGCGCCGCCGATGCGCGAACGCTATTCGCGCATGGTGGAGCTGGCCAACGAAGGCGCGCGCGAAGTCGGATTTGCAGACACCGGCGCGATGTGGCGCTCGAATTACGATATGCCTCCGGGAGTGTTCAGCGCGGAGATGGACCGGCTCTGGGACCAGGTGCGGCCGCTGTACGTTTCGCTGCACGCCTACGTGCGCACCCAACTGGTGAAAAAATATGGGCCGGGAGTCCTCGGACCAGACGGCGCAATCCCCGCGCACTTGCTCGGAAATATGTGGGCGCAGGATTGGGGAAATATTTATCCGCTGGTGGCTCCCGCGAACGCCGATCCGGGCTACGACCTCACACAGATTCTGAAAGCCAAGCAGATTGACCCGCTCGGCATGGTCCATTACGGCGAGCGATTTTTCATGTCGCTCGGTTTTGCGGCGCTGCCGCAAACATTCTGGCAGCGCTCCATGTTCGTGAAACCGCAGGACCGTGACGTGGTGTGCCACGCCAGCGCCTGGGACATTGATTTCGTGGACGACCTGCGCATCAAAATGTGCATCGAGCAGAAGGGCGAGGATTTCTCCACGGTTCATCACGAGCTCGGCCACAATTTCTACCAGCGCGCTTACGACACGCAGCCGCCGCTCTTCCGCAACAGCGCCAACGACGGTTTCCACGAAGCCATTGGCGACACCATCGCCCTTTCCGTCACGCCCGAATACCTGAAACAAATCGGGCTGCTGGAAAATGTGCCGCCCGAATCCGCGGACATCGGCATCCTGATGCACAAGGCGCTGGAGAAAGTCGCGTTCCTGCCCTTCGGCCTGTTGATTGACAAATGGCGCTGGGAAGTTTTCTCCGGGAAAATCACTCCCGCGGATTACAACAAGGCCTGGTGGGCGCTGCGCGAAAAATATCAAGGCGTGAAGCCTCCCGTCGCGCGCAGCGAACAGGATTTCGATCCCGGCGCGAAATATCACGTCGCGGCCAACGTGCCCTACGCGCGTTACTTCCTCGCGGACATTCTCCAGTTCCAGTTTCATCGCGCGCTCTGCCGCCAAACCGGTTACAAAGGCCCGCTGCATCGCTGCTCGATCTACAACAATAAAGAAGCCGGCGCCCGCCTCAACAAAATGCTCGAAATGGGCCAAAGCCGCCCCTGGCCGGAAGCCCTCGAAGTGATGACCGGCGAAAAACAAATGGACGCCACCGCCATCCTCGATTATTTCGCGCCCCTGAAAAAATGGCTCGATGAGCAGAACGCCAAGGATGGCGCGAAGCTGGATTGGTAGCGCGCGCATCGCATGATCGTGCACCGGAGGATTTGATGCAGAGGTTGGCGCGGTTTCTGTTCGTCGCTGCGATAGTCATTTCGTGCGCGGGATTACAGAGCGCCAGCGCGCAATCATCAGCGAATCCCGCCGGCGCGACCAAGAACGATTGGGCCTACTACGGCCACGACGCAGGCGGCACGCGTTATTCACCCCTCACTCAGATCAATCGCGAAAATGTGAAGAACCTGAAAGTCGCCTGGACATTTCACACCGGCGACATCTCCGATGGCAAAGGCCGCCCCAAACGCAGCGGCCTGGAAACCACGCCCATATTAGTTGATGGCACGCTGTACCTCACCAGCGCGTTCAATCGCGTGTTCGCCGTGAATCCGGAAACCGGCAAGCAACTCTGGGTTTACGATCCCATGATTGAACTCGCCGGAGACTACGGCGACGGCCTCATCAATCGCGGCGTAGCCACGTGGCTTGATCCCACGCGCGCGAAAGGGAAGCGATGCCGCCGCCGAATCTTCGAAACCACCCTCGACGCGCGCCTGATCGCGCTCGACGGCGCGACGGGCAATCCCTGCATGGATTTCGGCAACCGCGGACAAATCAGCCTGCGCGACGTAGCTCGCTATATTCCCGGCGGATATCACATGACGTCTCCACCAGCAGTTATTGACGACATCGTCGTAGTCGGCTCCGCGATTGACGACAATTCCCGCGTGGACATGCCCAGCGGCGTGGTCCGCGCCTTCGATGCGCGCACCGGCGCCCTGCGCTGGAAGTGGGAGCCCCTGCCGCCGAATGATTCCGGTTCCTCGGCGCCGAACGCAACTGCAAACGCGAACGCCGCAAAAGTGTGGCGCACCGGCGCAGGCAACGCTTGGTCCGTGATGGTTGTAGATCCCGAACGCGATCTGGTCTTCGTGCCAACCGGCAGCGCCAGCCCCGATTATTACGGCGGCATGCGCGCGGGCGACAACAAATGGGCGAATTCGGTGGTCGCGTTGCGCGCGAAGACCGGCGAACTCGCCTGGGGATTTCAGCTCGTGCATCACGATCTTTGGGATTACGACACTGCAGCGCCGCCACTGCTCGCCACCCTGCAGCACAGTGGCAAAACCGTGCCCGTAGTAATTCAAGGCAACAAGACCGGTTTTCTCTACGTGCTGAATCGCGATACCGGCTTGCCAGTATTTCCTGTGGAAGAACGCGCCGTGCCGCAAACAGACGTGCCGGGCGAAGTCACATCGCCCACGCAGCCTTTTCCCCTCGCGCCTCCTGCTCTGGTGCCGCAAAAACTGTCGGCCGACGATGCTTACGGCATCACGCCTGCAGACCGCGATTACTGCCGCGAGCGCCTGAAAAGTTTGCGCAACGAGGGGATTTTCACGCCGCCGAGCTTGCAAGGCTCGCTTTCAGAACCGGGGAATGTCGGTGGCATGAACTGGAGCGGCTACGCATTCGATCCCCAGAACGGTTTCCTGCTGGTCAATACCAATAATCTTCCGGCCGTGATGGGCGTGATTGCCGCCGACAAATATTGGGACGCCGCCGACAACAACAAGTCAGACCTCGAGTACACCCAGCAATACGGCGCGCCCTACGGAATGTTTCGCACCATGCTTTTCGCGAAAGCGCATCGACTTCCGTGCACGCCTCCACCGTGGGGAACTCTCGCGGCGGTGGATATGACGCAGGGCACGATTCGCTGGCAAGTGCCGCTCGGTTCGCTCGCGCCGAACAAGCCCATCGTGCCGCTGGGCGCAATGAGTCTTGGCGGTCCAATTGTCACTGCGGGCGGCCTGGTATTCATCGCCGGAACCATGATTGACCCCGCGATTCGCGCGTTCGACGTCGAAACCGGGAAAGAAATTTGGAAATTTGACCTGCCCACTCCCGGCGCAGCAACGCCGATGACTTACCAGCTGCGTCCGGGCGGCAAACAATTCCTGGTGATCGCTGCCGGCGGCCATGCCAAAGTTACGGAAGAAAAGCAGACGGACGAAGTCGTCGCGTTTACCCTGCCGTAATCTCCGCCGTCACGATTGTCGCGCGCGCGGATCGATATGATATAAATTGTAGTGCGGGTTCGATATTTATTTTGTTTATCGTTGATTCTGCATATTGGCGAGGCCACGTGGAATTTGCGCTGACGGATGAACAGCAGCAGCTGCGGCGAACGGTGCGCGAGTTTGCCGAAGGTGAAATCCTGCCCCATGTGATGGAGTGGGACGAAGTGTCGAAGTTTCCCTCCGAATTAATTCCCAAGCTCGCGGAAATGGGTTTCCTCGGCGTGATTTTCCCGGAGAAATACGGCGGCGCGGGCATGGGCTACGCCGAATACGCCATCATCATCGAGGAGCTTTCGCGCGTGGACGGCTCCATCGGCATCATCGTCGCGGCGCACAATTCGCTCTGCACCAATCACATCTATAAATTCGGCAGCGAAGAGCAGAAGAAAAAATATGTCACGCCGCTGGCACAGGGCAAAAAACTCGGCTGCTGGTCGCTCACCGAGCCGGAAGCCGGTTCCGACGCCGGCGGCACCCGCACCACGGCCGTGCAGAAAGACGGCGGCTGGCTGCTCAACGGTTCCAAAACTTTCACCACCAATGGGCATTACGCGGACGTCTGCGTGGGAATGGCCGTCACGGACCCCGCGAAAAAGAGCCACGGAATTTCCGCGTTCATCATCGAGAAGGGCACCAAGGGATTCAAGCCCGGCAAAAAAGAAAACAAGCTGGGCCTGCGCGCCAGCGATACCAGCGAAGTGGTGTTCACCGACTGCCACGTGCCCGCGGAAAGTCTGCTCGGCAAGGAAGGCGAAGGATTCGTCAACAGCCTGCAGATTCTCGATGGCGGACGAATTTCGATCGCCTCGCTCGGTCTGGGAATGGCGCAAGGCGCATACGAAGCGTCCGTGCGCTACGCCAAGCAGCGCAAGCAATTCGGCAAAGCCATCGCGGAATTTCAGGCGATTCAGTTCAAGCTGGCGGATATGGCCACGCAAATCGAAGCGGCGCGCTTGCTCACCTATCAAGCCGCCTGGCTCGCCGATCGCGCCATCGCTTCCGGTGATCACGACGCGCGCATCACCCAGGAATCCAGCATGGCCAAGCTCTACGCGGGGGAAGTGGCCGTCCGCGTCGCCAACGAAGCCGTGCAGATTCACGGCGGCTACGGTTTCATCAAGGATTATCCCGCGGAAAAGTTTTATCGCGACGTGAAGTTGTGTACGATTGGCGAGGGCACCAGCGAAATACAGAGGCTGGTGATCGCGCGGCAGATTCTGGGCAAGAAATAACTTATTTTTTTGGCGTCAGCGCTCATTGCTGCCAGCCGTTCCAGTGTTACCATTCCGAGGCTGCAATTCACGTGGCTATGACTGTGTCCATCGAAAACTGGGCGGAGCAAGTGCGCGCAGGAGACGTGCGCGCAATTTCCCGCGCGGTTTCCGCGATTGAAAACCGCGCGCGCGACGCTGAGGAAATTCTGCGCCAGCTTTTTCCGCACACCGGCCGCGCCTATCGCGTGGGCATCACCGGCGCTCCGGGCACGGGCAAGAGCACGCTGGTGGATCGCCTGGCCAGCTATTATCGCGCGGAGAAGAAAACCGTGGGCATCATCGCCGTGGATCCCTCGAGTCCCTTCACGGGAGGCTCCATCCTGGGCGACCGCATCCGCATGCAGGGGCACGCGACGGATGCAGGCGTGTTCATTCGTTCGATGGCCACGCGCGGATTTCTGGGCGGCTTGTCGCAGGCCACACGAGACACGACGCTGCTACTGGATGCGGCGGGAAAACAAATCATCCTGGTGGAAACGGTCGGCGTGGGCCAGGGCGAAATCGAAATCGTGCGGCTTGCAGATTGCACCATCGTGGTGCTGATGCCCGGCATGGGCGACGATGTGCAGAGCCTGAAGGCCGGCTTGATGGAAATCGGCGACATTTTCGTGCTGAATAAATCCGACCGCGAAGGCGCGGACCGTTTCGAGCAGCAGCTGAAGGGAATTCTGCAGCTGGTCCCGGAGCGCGACGGCTGGAAACCTCCGGTGGTGCGCGCCATCGCCACGGAAAATAAAGGCGTGTCCGAGCTGGGCCTCCAAATTGCCTTGTTCCGCAAGCATTTCGAGCAAGCGCGCGAACGTCCGGCGCGCGAAATCGCGCACTGGAAGGAATGGATTTTGCAATTGCTGGAAACGCGGCTGATGGAGCGCGTGGCCGGGAAATATCTCAGTGAAAAAGAGCTCGACGCCATCGCGGCGGCGGTGGCTGATAGAAAAACCGACCCTTACGCCGCGGTAAATGAAATCCTGGCGCGGGCCGGACTTGGAGAGGCTCGTTGAAGCTAGGGGACCTGGAATTTCACGTGTTGGTGGACGGATATGTGTCGCTCGATGGCGGAGCGATGTTCGGCGTGATACCCAAAGTAATGTGGGAAAAGAAAATTCCCTCCGACGGGCGCAATCGCATTCAGCTGGCGATGAATTGCCTGTTGGTGCACGCGGGCGGAAAGCGAATTCTGGTGGAAACCGGCATCGGCGCGAAAATGTCCGCCAAGCTGCGCAATATTTACGGCGTGGAAGGCCCTTTCGTGAACGACCGACTGAAGGACTACGGCCTACACCCTAGCGAAATTGATATCGTGATCAATACGCACTTGCATTTCGATCACTGCGGCGGAAATACACGCGTGGAAAAAGATAAAGTCATTGCCGCCTACCCCAACGCAAAATATGTGGTGCAGCGCGGCGAATTCGAACACGCCAAGCATCCCACCGAGCGCGACCGCGCCAGCTATATCGAGGAGAACTACGTGCCGCTGTCCGGCGCGAAACTCGCCTTGCTGGAGGCCGACCGCGCCATCGCTCCTGGCGTGGAATTAATTCGCATCCCCGGCCACACCGCGAACATGCAGTGCGTGAAACTGACGGGCGGCGGAAAGACCGCATTTTTCCTGGCGGATTTGGTTCCGACCACGGCGCATATGGCGCTGCCCTGGATCATGGGCTTCGACTTGTATCCCATGACCACGCTCGAAAATAAAAAGAAGTGGATTCCGGAATTGGTTCAGGAAGGCTGGATCGCGCTGTTCTGCCACGACACCCAGACGCAGGCGGCTTACATCCGCGAGCGCGACGGACATTGGGAAGCAGAACCGGTAAAGGTGGATTGAAAATGGCAAAAGTTGCAAAACGCGCGAAGAAAATTACGGCGAAGTCCGCGAAGACCTCTGCCGCGAAAAACGAGAAAGTGAAAATCGGCATCATCGGCGGCAGCGGCCTGTACTCCATGGCCGGCCTCACCAACGCGCGCGAAGTCCGCGTGAAGACTCCCTTCGGCGATCCCTCCGACGCAATTATCGTCGGCACGCTGGAAGGGAAGCGCGTGGCGTTTCTGGCGCGCCACGGCCGCGGCCATGTCCTTTCGCCCAGCGAGATCAACTACCGCGCCAATATCTGCGCTTTGAAAATGCTCGGCGTGGAAAGAATCATTTCTGTCAGCGCGGTAGGTTCGCTGCGCGATGATTTGCCGCCGCTGGATTTCCTGATCCCCGACCAATTTTTCGATCGCACCCGCGGGCGCATCGCCACATTCTTTGGCGGCGGCATCGTCGCGCATGTTGGATTTGACAAGCCCACCTGTGCCCATCTCTCCGCGCACATGGCCGAAGCCTGCGACCGCGCCGGAGTGAAAGCGCATCGCGGCGGCACGTACGTCTGCATGGAAGGCCCGCAATTTTCAACGCTGGCCGAATCGAACACCTACCGCCAACTGCGCTTCGACGTGATTGGCATGACCAATCTGACGGAAGCGAAGCTCGCGCGCGAAGCCGAACTCTGCTACGCGACCATCGCCATGATCACCGATTACGATTGCTGGCACCCGCAACACGATGCCGTAACGGTTAGCGAGATCATCGCGAACCTGAATCGCAATACTGCGAACGTGCAGCGCGTGTTGCACGAAGCCGTGGCGCAATTGCCGGCAGACCGCGCGTGCAAGTGTGGCGCAGCGTTGGCGCACGCAGTGCTCACCGATCGCAAAATGATTTCCGCGGCGACCAAAAAGCGCCTGGCGCCAATCATCGGCAAGTACATCTCTTAAATGCCGCGCGCGCACAATTCGATGAGCAAGGAGAATTCATGTCATTACTGGTAGTCGGATCGGTAGCCTTCGATGGAATCGAGACGCCGCATGGCAAGCACGATCGCCTGTTGGGCGGCGCCGCCAGCTATTTTGCGCTCGCGGCGTGCCACCTCGCGCCGGTGCGCCTGGTGGGCATCGTCGGCGACGACTTCACCGCGAAGGACGCCGCCGTCCTGAAACATCAGCACATTGATTTGCAGGGCCTCGAGCGCGCCTCGGGAAAAACATTTTACTGGGCCGGGCGCTACAACCAGAACATGAATGAACGCACCACTCTGATCACCGACCTCAACGTCTTCGCGAATTTCCAGCCCACGCTGCCGCCCTCGTACACGGACTCGTCTTTCATTTTTCTTGGCAACATTGATCCCACTCTGCAGCACTCCGTTCTGAAGCAAGTCACGCGCAAACCCAAGGTCGTCGGCCTGGACACCATGAACTACTGGATCGAGCGCACCCCCGCCGAACTAAAAGAAACGCTGAGACATATCCAGGTGCTGGTGATCAACGACGATGAGACCCGCCAGCTCACCGGCCAGCACAACCTGACGCGCGCCGCCAAAGAAATCTTCAAAATGGGCCCGAAAACGCTGGTGATCAAGCGCGGCGAGCACGGCGCCATCATGATGCACGAAAAGTTTTTGTTCTCCGTGCCGGCATTTCCCCTGGAAGAAGTGCACGATCCCACCGGCGCAGGCGACAGCTTCGCCGGCGGTTTCATGGGCTATCTGGCGGGCGCGGGGAAAGTCAACGAGCGCACGCTACGCAACGCCATGGTGTACGGCTCCGTGCTGGGAAGCTTCGCGGTGGAAAAATTCGGAGTGCAGCGCCTCACCACGCTCAAGCGCAGCGAAATTCACGCCCGCGCGCGCCTTTTTTCGAAGCTCACTTCGTTCAAACTTTAGGATTGTGCCTGCCAACTCTCGCCGAAGCGCAAACTTTGAAAATCACCGCACCACTCCGGCGCGCCTTCCAGTAGAATCTCACCCAGCGCGCGCCACGGGGGTGGCATGCTTCACGACCTGAACTCATACATTCTGCTGCGGCTGATGCTGGCAGCTTTTCTGGGCGGACTGATCGGCCTGGAACGCCAACTGCGCCGCAAGCCTGCTGGAATCCGCACCAACATGCTGATCTGCTTCGGCGCGGCGCTCTTCACCATCATTTCCTACGAAATGGCCGGCTCGGTTGGCGGCGACCACACGCGCATCGCCGCGCAGATTATTCCCGGCATCGGCTTCATCGGCGCGGGCGTAGTGATTCGCGATCGCGGCACCATCCTGGGCATCACCAGCGCCGCCACAATTTTCGTGATGGCCAGCATCGGCATGGCCGTAGGCGCAGGAATGTTAGCCACCGCGATTTTCGCCACGCTGATGGTGCTGGTGGCCCTGGTAGCGTTGGGCTATCTCGAAGATCGCCTCGGTTTGCAAACGCGCCTGATGACATTTCAATTGATAGCCGCGGCCAACTCCGATCTGCTGGTGCCCGCGCATCGCATCCTCGAAGGCGCCAAGATCGAAGCCCGCCGCTGGCAAACCCACCAAGCCGGCAACGAATTATTCGTGGATTTCGACGCGGAAGTCAGCTATCACCAGGAGCGCGAGCTTTTCACAAAATTTGCGGCGCTCAACGCCAAGGTTGAAGCCCGCCCGCTACGCGCTTGAAGAATCATTCCGCAGCGTGCGCACAAAGCCCTTCGCCTCACCGGAACAATTGCCCATTCGAACATCGCCCCCGAAATGTGGGCCAACCAAACACCGCGTCAGGGAATCCGAGTTGACGAGTGTTCACCGGGATGCTATCAATTCTTGGGCATTATTCAGGGGACTCGCAGGCGTTTGGATCGTTTCCCTCGTTCGGCTTTCCCAGCGACGCTCACGAACGGCGGCGCCAGTTTTCGTGAACTCTACCGGTAAAAATTGCAGGAGGACAGGCTTGATGCGTTTGCGCTGGACCGCGTTCGGGGTGGTGGCTGTGATGGCGTTGCTGACGTCGAGTTGCAGTTCCAGCAACGGGAACAGCGTCTCCCCAGGCCAGCCCAATCCCACTCCAATCATCACCGGACTTTTTCCGTCCAGCGTCACCGCCGGTAGCCAGTCCTTTACTCTTTTCGTTGCCGGCACGGGCTTCATTCAGGGATCCACCGGCACTTCGACGGCGTTTTGGAATGGCTCCGCGCGCTCGGCAGCCGTGAATATAAATACTGGGCAACTCGCCGTCACGGTTTTTGCTTCCGACGTCGCGTCCCCCGGCACTTCGCTCGTGACCGTGTCGAATCCGCTGCCGGGTGGCGGGATCACCATCAACGCCGCGCCATTCACGGTATTTCCCACGCAAACGAACACGCCACTGATCTCCAGTATCAGTCCGCCCAACGCCAGCCCGAAGGGCGCGACGTTCATGCTCACCGTGAACGGCTCGAATTTTGTTTCGGGTAACGCCAACATTCCTAATCCACCCATGCCCCCGCTACCGCCGTTTTCAGGCTCCGTCGTCGCTTTCAATGGCAGCCCGCGCACCACGGCCTTTGTGAGCTCCACGCAGTTAACCGCACAGATCACTGCCGCGGATATCGTTGCCGCCGGCTGTAACGGCATCAGCGTGTTCAACTACGTCGGCGGCGGAAACGAGATTTTCTCGCCGGCGGTCAGCTTCATCGCTTCTTCCGCAAACGCGCCGGCGCTCTGTTCGCTTTCACCCGCTAGTATTGTTGCCGGCGCCTCCGATTTCACGATTACCGTGAATGGCGGCAGCTTCGCCTCCGGCTCCACGGTAAAGTGGAACGGCAGCGCGCGCACCACCTCGTTTGTTGACGCCAATACTCTGCAGGCGCAGATCAAGGCCGCGGACGTCGCCAAGGCAGGAGTCGTGCCGGTCAGCGTCGCGAATTCCGGCGGCTCCTCGTCATCGCTGAACTTTTCAATCCTGCCCACTCCGCCCGTGACTCCCACGATTACTTCCGTCACGCCGATGAATGCCACGGCTGGTGGGACGGCGTTCACCCTGAACGTGACCGGCACGAATTTCATCCCCGATTCTGTGGTGGATTGGAATGGCGCGGAGCGCACCACCACCTACAAGAGTGCCACCTCGCTGCAAGCGCAGATTCAGACCACGGATATCGCGACGGCCGGAACCATTGAAATTACCGTGCTGAACATTTCTTCGAACGGCGCAGCGGCTTTCTCGGATCCATTTCCGTTCACGATCAATCCGGCGGCTAACGCAGCGGTGAAATTTCCGCAGGTCATTTCCGTCAGCGTGGCTGGAGGCCCGGCGGATGGGGCGAGCGAAGCTCCGGCGATCAGTTCCGGCGGGCGATATGTCGCATTCTACTCGCAGGCGAAGAATCTGGTTGCGCCCGCTGCGGCGGTCTCTGGAAATATTTTTGTGCGCGATACCTGCGTTGGCGCAACGAATTCGAATTGCTCGCCGAAAACCGTTGCCGTGGATCTCGCGCCGGACGGCAGCGCTCCCAACGGGAAATCCAGCCGGCAAGTCGCCATCAGCGGCGATGGCCGATTTGTGGCGTTCGTCTCCCGCGCGACGAATTTAGTTCCCGGGAACGGCGTGGCGTCGCTCGGATACTGGGAATTGTATGTGCGCGACCTTTGTGTAGGCGCGAACGCTCCTTCCGGTTGCGCGCCGCACACCGAAATCATTTCCACGGGCCCGGAAGCGGAAGCAGCCAACGGCCCCAGCACTAGTCCTTCTCTGAGTAGCGATGGCCGGTTCGTTGCGTTTATTTCCGCGGCGACGAATCTTGTCGCGGAAAAATCCGCGCTGCTGCCGCAAGCTTTTGTGCGCGACACCTGTGCGGGTCCCACGGCAACGAAAGCTTGCGTCGCGCGCACTGCGGCGGTTCCGGTGGACGATGAGGATCGCGTCGCCGGCGCGCAGGCTGGACGCCCGGCGATTTCCGCCGACGGCCGCTACGTTGCGCTGGAAATGTGGGCTGCGAAATCGGCGGCGCAGAATCCAGCCAGCAGCTCGCAGATCGTCCTTGCGGACACTTGCATGGGCATGGACTCAACCTTTTCTTGCGAGCCCTCGGCGGAGAGGATTTCCTATGCGCCGGACGAATCAAATCTGGGCGGCGCGAATATTTCGCCGTCTCTCAGCAGCGACGCGCGCTTCGCGGTCTTCGAATCGCAACCGGTGGATTCCTCGAACGGAAATCCAACCCACGTGAGCAGAGCGTATCTGCGCGATACTTGCCTCGGTGAGACGGCGCCCGACGGCTGCGTTCCATCCACAACCCTGATTGCGAACGACAGCACCACGACGGTCACCAAAACGCAAAATTTCTCCCCGGCCATCAGTGCCTCCGGACGATACATATCGTTTGTTTCGGGCGCCGCTTCCACTGCGCCCGCCGGCCAGGTGGCCAGCGAGGGCTCGCTGGTGGTGCGCGATACCTGCTTCGGCGCCGTGCTGCCATGCACGCCGCACACCTACGCGGTTTCCGAAGCCGCAGCGACGTATTCGGCGACGCATGCCACGCTGGCCGTTTCCAGCAACAGCAAGTCCGCGCCGCTCGCCGTCGACCGCTACAGCGCCGCTCCGCTCAGCTCCGACGGGCGCTTCGCCGCATTTTATGCGCCGGACACCATCGCCGCCGAGCCTGCCAGCGGCATTGGCGACGTGTATTTGGCGGTCACGCCGTTTTAAGCGCAGTTCCCGCTGCTGCTCGGATGTAAACACCTTCGCGCACGCGGCTGGACTCGCTGCGCGAAATTCCTTATTCTCCTTTGCGGCCCATGCCGCAAGCTCTCAAGCCTGAAGCACTCCACCCCGGCGATCCGGTGCGCATACTTTCGCTGTCGAGTCCTGTGAAGGAATCTCGTTTGCAGCTGGGGGTCCAGGAGATCGCACGACTCGGCTTCACGCCCAAGTTCGATCCGGAACGTGTGCTCGCGCGCGGCGATTTTTTTGCCGGCAGCACAGCAGAGCGCGGGGCGGCGCTGAAAGAAGCGCTCACCGAAACCAGCACGCGCGGGATTTTCTGCTCGCGCGGAGGTTACGGCTCGAATTATTTGCTCGACGGCCTCAGCGTGGCGCTGGCCAATCCCAAGATTCTAGTGGGCTACAGCGATCTCACCTCGCTACAGATTTTTCTGTGGCAGAAATTTCGCTGGATCACTCTGTACGGCCCCATGGCAGCCGCGGGCCTCGACAAAGGCGCCGGCGTTCCGGATGGCTACGACGCCGAGACCCTCACGCGCGCTCTATCCGAAACTAAGCAAGGCTGGACGATTCCGCTCCCCGGTACGGAGACGATTATGCCGGGTTCGGCGGACGGCGTTTTGCTCGGCGGTTGCTTGACGCTCATCGAAACCGCCCTTGGTACGCCTTGGGAACTCGACACCCACGGCGCGATTCTGCTCCTGGAAGACCGCGGCATGAAACCCTGGCAAGTGGACCGCGCGTTCATGCATCTGAAGCAGGCGGGAAAGCTGCGCGGAGTTTCCGGCGTGCTGCTGGGGGATTTTCCAGAATGTGACGCGCCTCCCGGAAGCGAGACGGTCCTCGACGTCGCCCGGCGGATTTTGGGAACCATGGGATTCCCCGTGGTGTGGGGCGCGCCGATCGGCCATACGCCGCGGCCCATGTTGACGCTGCCGCTGGGCGTTCGCGCGCGTCTAAAGGCCGACGAAACATCGCGGCTGGAAATTTTGGAACCAGCCTGCCGCGCGTAAAAGTTCGGTAGCGTGAAGCACAGAAGCTCATCACTTCCAAAATTCGCAGCGAGCGGCAGCAAACGCCAGGAGGCGGCACATTTCGACGCGATTAAATAAGGTCACTGAGCACGTCCATCTGCTCGGCATTGCCGGCGCGGCCATGGCGCCTGTGGCTGGCATGCTGAAGGAGCGCGGATTTCACGTCACCGGCTCGGACGTGAACGTCTATCCTCCGGCTTCCACGCTTCTCGATTCGCTCGGCATCCGCTGGGATGAAGGATTTCGCGCGGAAAATTTGCAGCCCGCGCCGGACCTGTGCGTGGTGGGCAACGTGATCGCGCGCGGCAATCCGGAAATCGAGCACATCCTCGACGAACATTTGTCATACTGCTCGATGCCGCAACTCCTCGAGCAATATTTCATTCCCGGGCACACCTCCATCGTCGTCGCTGGAACGCACGGGAAAACCACCACCACAGCCATGCTCGCGTGGATTTTCCACGTGGCGGGACGCAAGCCTGATTTTCTGGTCGGCGGCGTTTCACCGAATTTCGGCGACCGCAGTTACGGTCTGGGCGGCGGGGAAGAATTCATCATCGAAGGCGACGAGTACGAAACAGCCTTCTTCGATCGCGGCCCGAAATTTCTGCATTACCATCCGGACGAACTGATTCTCACGTCGCTCGAATACGACCACGCGGACATCTACCCGGACCTTCCATCCATCGCCGTGCAATTTCGCAGGCTGGTGAATCTGGTGCCGCGCCGCGGAAAAATCCTGATCTGGGGTGAGAGCGACGAATTAAAGCAGACCGTGGCGAAAGCGTTTTGTCCGTTGGAATCTTTCGGGTTCACCCCTGAATGTGATTGGTGCGCCGGAGACGTGCAATGGCTGGATGACGCTACCGAGTTTCGCGTGGCATTTCGCGGCAGGGAAGTCGCGCGCATCCGCACGCCGGTGGCCGGAAAGCACAATGTGCTGGACGCGCTGGCCGCCACCGCCATCGCCTACGGCCGCGGAGTTGAGTGCGACGCAATCCAGCAGGCGCTCTCGACCTTCGTCAGCGTGCGCAAGCGCATGGAAACCAAAGGCGAAGCCAATGGCGTCCTGATCGTCGAGGACTTCGCGCATCATCCCACCGCGATTCGCATGACGCTGGAAGCCACGCGCACGCGCTGGCCGGGCCGCAAAATCTGGGCGGCGGTCGAACCGCGCTCCAACACCATGCGCCGCAAAATTTTTGAGCACGTGCTGCCGGATTCACTCGCGATCGCCGACGCCGTCGTGATCGGCCCTGTTAGCCGCGCCCAGCTGCTCGAAGAAGGCGAGCGCCTTTCGCCGGAATCCATCGCCAGGTCCTTGCTCGATCGCGGTCGCCCGGCAAAAGCGTTCGAATCCTCCGCCGCCATCGTGGAATTTCTAGCCGCCGAAGCCCTGCCCGGCGACATGGTGATGGTCATGTCCAACGGCAGCTTCGATGGCCTCAGTGAAAAATTGCTCGAGAAATTCAAATCGCTCGAAGGAGCTCGGAAATGAATTCGGCCCGGCGGATCGTTTTGGCGTTCACCCTGTTATTTTTTGCGCGACCCGCGGCCGCGACCATCGGCTATCGCATTTCGCTGAAGAATCCGGAGCAGCACGTCTTTCACGTCTCGATGGAGATTCCCGCGCAGGCCGCGGACCAGGAAATAATCGTTGCGCTGCCCGCGTGGAATGCTTTGTATCAGGTGCGCGATTTTTCCTACCGCGTCCGCGATGTGCGCGCGCGGAATTCGGCAGGCACCGCTGCGGCGCCACTGCCCGTGCGCATGCTCGATAAGCAGACCTGGAAGATTACGCTTGCTGGCGTCGGCAGCGGCGCAGGCACCGGCGCGGACGGGCGCGCCGCCACGCTCGATTACAGCATCGAGTGGGACGACGCCGGTCCATTCGATTCGCAGCTGAACACGCACCATGCGTTCGTGAATTTCGCCGAAGTGCTGATGTACGTTCCCAGTCGCCGCGCGGAAGATACCCAGGTCCAGTTCGACGACGTTCCCGCCGGCTGGCGCGTCGCGGCTGAACTTCCTGCAGGGGCGCCGCCGAATTCATTCACGGCAGCAAGCTACGACCAGCTGGTTGACGCCCCCGCAGAAGTGGGAAAGTTCGCTGAGTTTGGATTCGATGAGGCCGGCGCGCACTTTCGCGTCGTGGTGGACGGCAAGGAATGGCGGCGCGAGCAACTCGAATCAATCCTGCGCGACATCACCAAGTACGAAGCGCGCCTGATGGGTGGCGCTCCCTTCAGCCAGTACACTTTTTTCTTTCACTTCGGCGCGTACCCCGAAGTCGGCGGCGGTGGAATGGAACACTCTAATTGCACCGCGATCTCGTCTTCGTCGGGCGACGCAGCCGCTTCCGTGACAGCGCACGAATTTTTTCACGCCTGGAACGTGAAGCGCATTCGCCCGCAAACG
>Ga0209655_10000419_pt1 | contig 16067 bp, 16 predicted proteins | sample BogFormECP03_OM2_FD_188236 | JGI IMG/M metagenome (GOLD analysis project Ga0209655, IMG submission 188236) | Bog forest soil microbial communities from Calvert Island, British Columbia, Canada - ECP03_OM2 (SPAdes) (version 2) | ecosystem: Environmental > Aquatic > Freshwater > Wetlands > Bog ...
CGGGCCCCGTTGCGCGAAATCCCAAGGGACCTGAGTCGGCCTTCGACCCCGCCGAACCCAGCGAACCAAAGAAAACCCAGCGCGGAGGTTCGTTTCTATGCACCGATCAGTATTGCTCGCGCTACATGGTGGGCACTCGGGGCAAAGGCGAGGTGAGCACCGGGACGAATCACCTCGGATTCCGCTGCGTGAAAGGCGTGTTGCCAGCCGCCACTCCATAACCCGCTCTCGTCAATCTGGGTCTGTCTTCGCCGTCGCTCCATTTCGGAAGACCAGGGACCAGAAGTTATCCTCGCCCAGTACCCTGCGCAATTCCCGGAATGCAAAGAGTGGAAGGAAAGTACAAAATACGACGACACTACGGGCAAGCAGCTCGTTGATGCGTATCCGGTGGTACGCGGTCGCAAAATTTTCTCCGTGCCAGAGTCGTTTGATCGCTTCCTCGACAATGTGAAAGGCGAACACCAGCAAGCTGAATAGAAACGCTTTATATAGTGCGGACTGAAACAGTGGCTTGGTCTCATGTTTCTTGCCCAGATGTGCGTATTCCCCGATAAGAATCACTTTGGCGACCACCAGGGCGTTGAGCAAAGCCGTGCCAAAAACGAAATACGAGACGTGAAACTGGTTTAGCAGCAACATGCTGTAGGTCGCAATGGCGCAAAAGAAGAACGCCAGATACAAGAAGATTCCGACAAGTTCTTCTAATTCGTGGGCGGCCTTTTGCTTGAAGTTCGCGCGCTTGGAAATTTCGGCATTCATCTAGTCACCTCATTTTGGCCGCGCCTGTTACGTCGTTTATCTCAGTCCCGTCGCGGGTCTCGGCTCCGCCCACTAGAACCGCTCGGAACACGCGCGTGGAAAACGAACCCTGGTCCGCTCCGCGTCATTCCGTGCCGACGGCGCGCGCAAGTGGCGTTACGGACTTCTCCCGCGCTTGACTGGAGAATCGGAGGCACACTTATCTTTTTGAAGTACCTGCATCGCGCGCAAGGTCCCCGCTATGACCACGGAGTTGGAGCAATCAGGCGATTCACGGCGCCTGTGCTAATTCTCGCCTGGCGTTCCTTTCCAATCGAGAAGATCTACCAACTTCCAGGGATTCTGACTGAGATCCATCTGCAGCTTTCCTTCCTTATCGATCACGAGCTGAGCCTCCGGATACAGCAAGCCCGAACTCTTGCTTTTGTCCTGATCATTCAAGTCGAGTTCACCTGCTGTCAGGTTGAAGGACTGAGATTGCGTGTCAAAAAAGGCTTCACCGAACCTGATTTGACGGTTGGTGACAAAGCGAATCTTCCGTCCGGTCGGAGTTGGAATCAGCCGGATATAACTAAGATCGTAGCCAAGCGTGCCGATAATCGATATGTGACCTACAGCCCTCATTTTGGTCAGCGCGTTCACCAGCCCTTGGTTCTGGCCCTTCGTGAACGCGTCCACGAGGACCTGCCTGTCCGCCGGTGTCGAAAATTCATAGATAACCACGCTGACGCCGATGTTTTGGCCGAGCTGTGTGCCGGTGCCCATGGCTTGGGCGTCAATCGTTTCCGCTTTTACTCTGTCACCTGAGGAAGTGGTTCCCACCAGCAGAATACCAACGAGCAGGAAACAGATAATCCCGAGCGTGCGAAATTGCAGGCCTGATTCCCGATTGAATTGGCGCATTTCATTTTCCTCCCCTCCGCAGCTAACAGGCTTGGCCTATGAGCCCGGATAGTCCAATGATCGGGAGGATGAGGGTCTGAAAGGTATTGTCAGTAATGACAGTTTTAGTCAGAATCGACTCCCGGAGAATGAAGCAGTCAATCCAGAATGTCGAATAATTGGTATGAAACGCTACCGAACGCCTTCAATTTTCGCGTCATGCAGAACTACGATCCCAAGACTATTTTGAAATACAGCCGCAAGCTGCGGGCAATTGTGAAGTTATGCATCGCTTCAGGAGTACACGCGCGGGAACCGGTTGATTACGCGTAACCGTGTGCCCGGAACCTATCCATTTTGACAATTCTAGCAGGGTTCGTGCTTTTCCATATTGCCGTGATGCTCGCGACTGGGGCTTATTATTCCGCGGCTACTGAACTTGGGCGCCATCCGCGCGTACGCCTCGGCGCTCTGCTCGTTCTGATGCAGCATCGGTCTGGCGTGGGTGCGAACAAGTCTGCCCGATACTTGGAACTCAACCCCACCAAGCCCACCACACGATAGGTAGTTCAGTGTGCTGACAGCGCATGTTACACTTCCTACGCCGGACCTGCCCTTGGAGTTCTCCATGCCCGTACCTAGCCAGTTGCCGAACCGACAATTAAAATCTCGAAACCCACCTAGGGTTTTTGATACCACCTCATTTCTGTCGAACGCTGGCATCGGCAGGTCCCTTCATGAATTCAAGGCGAGACAAACTATCTTTGCGCAAGGACAACGCGCAAACACCGTGTTTTACATTCGAGCTGGGACGGTACGGCTTAGCGTGCTCTCTGCCCACGGAAAGGTAGCGACTATTTCTCTGCTCGGCGGCGGCGATTTCGTGGGCGAAGGATGCATTGCTGCAGAGCAGCCCGTCCGGATGGCAACCGCGACCGCGGCAACTGAATGCTCCGTCCTTAGGATCGAAAAGAGCGAGCTGCTCCGTACGCTCCACGAGGAGCCCAGGTTCGCGGATATGTTTCTAAAGTACGTGGTCAGTCGCCACAATCGGACCCAATCGGACCTGGTCGATCAACTCTTTAATTCGACAGAAAAGCGCTTAGCACGAACGCTTTTACAGCTGGCACACGTTGGGAAGGAAGGTCGGTCCGAAGCGCTGCTCCCGGGTATAACTCAGAAGACGCTGGCCGAAATGGTGGGTACAACTCGCTCGCACGTGAACGTTTTCCTGAACAGATTCAAGAAGCTTGGCTTCATCGATTCTGACGGTGGGTTGAAGGTGCATAGCTCTCTGCTCAGTGTCGTACTCCACGAGTAACGCAGCATCGGTTTGTAGCAATCCACAGGAGTGATTATTTGGCCTTGGTGTGTGGACGAACGAGAATTTCGGGGGTGTTCCCTTTTGAACACTCCCATCATTCGTCGTGTGGTACATATTCCTGCCAGCGCGAAGCGCGACCCAGCGTCGTTTGGCTTAAATCGTGCTGACAGTCCACTTCAGCAACGATGTGCGCCGGCCAAGACAATATGAAATCGCAACGACCTCTGAGGACAAGAACGCCCGCCCGACGCGTCGGTAGCGAGCTGATGTCCCTGGGTATGGCGACGGCAGTTTTCGCTTTGGTCTCGGCTTCCGTTCGCATCGGGGGTGGGTGATGGAAATCGCCTCCGGTCGTCCCTGGTGGGACGTTGGGCAAGTGAGTTCTCTCATCCGCACACTGCTCTTGGTGTGCTTCGTTGCCATCCTCTCTTACGGGGCTTCCACGCTAGGGGCAGCACTGGTGCTGCGTCCCCAAATGCTTTCGCCGCTTTGGCCGGGTTGCGTACTTCTGGTGTCGGTGTTGCTGCTGGTCCCACGAAAGACGTGGCCGGCGCTCATCGTGACAGCCCTCGCTGTGTTTTATTTGAATGACCGGCACAACGGAGTGCCGGCGAGTACGGCTGGCTTGCTGGTGTTGGCCGACACGCTGGAAGTTCTAATCGCCGCATTGTGTCTTAGCTATTTTTTTGAGGGTGTACCGCGGCTCAATAGTGTACTGGCGCTGGCTAAGTTTTCACTCTTTGCGGTGATCCTGGCGCCGGCGGTGGGAGCGTTGGTCGGCGCGCTTGCTGTTTCGGGGAGCTATGGGGCGAATTGGCGGACGAGTTTCTTTTCCGAAGCTCTGGGTTTCCTTACTCTGATGCCCGCTATTCTCAGTTGGGTCGGCAAAGGTTCTCCCGGGAGACACAAATCGCGTGCTTACTACCTGGAAGGCGCAGCACTGCTCGCCGGATTGCTGGTATTCGGATATGTGATGTTCGTTGCTACGGGAAACACCAGCCCGCCAGAAGTGTTCTATCTCCTGGTGCCATTTATGTTGTGGTCCGCGCTGCGTTTCGGTTCGACCGGGGTTAGCACATCGGTGATTCTGATCGCATTCCTGTCAATTTGGGGTGCAACGCACGGTCGAGGTCCCTTCACGGAATCGCAACACAGCCACAACTTGTTGTCGCTGCAGCTTTTCTTATTCTTCGCGGCAGCGCCTTTTATGGTCCTCGCAGTCCTGGTGGAGGAGCGGCAGCGGGCGGGAGAGGTGCTCGGGGAGAGCGAGGAAAAATTCCGCAGCGTGTTCCGGGATGCCGGCATAGGAATGGCGATCGTTTCAGCGGAAGGCGTCTTTCTCGCGGGCAATGACGCCTTTTGTAAGTTTATTGGATATACGGAAGAGGAACTTCTTGGCATGACTGTGCGATCCGTCACTCATCCGGACGACTGGCCGAGGTTTTCGCAGAGGTTGGGTCAAGCGCTCACGGACGGCAGCAGCTTCCAGGGTGTGGAGAAGCGCTGTTTGCACAAGAGTGGAAAGGTGCTGCACGGAGAGTGCAGTGGTTCGTTGATCCGTGACGTCCAGGGAAGAGGTCTGTACTTCGTCGCCGAGGTGCTGGATATCACAGAACGTAAGCAAACAGAGCAGACGTTGCGCGAGAGTGAACAGCGGTTTCGTCTGGTCGCCAACTCAGCCCCGGTGCTGATCTGGATGGCCGGAACCGACAAACTATGCACTTTCTTCAACAAGTGCTGGCTCGATTTCACCGGCCGCACTCTCGAACAAGAGCTCGGGGAAGGCTGGGCGAAGGGAGTGCATCCGGCAGACTTGGAGCGTTGTCTCAGTATTTACTCCGGTGCGTTTGACGCCCGCGTGGATTTCGAAATGGAATACCGGCTGCGACGCCATGATGGAAAATATCGCTGGATTGTTGACTACGGTGTACCCAGGATTGAATCCGATGGAACCTTCTGTGGGTATATCGGTTCGTGCGTGGACATCACGGAACGCAAGTTGAACGCAGAGTCGCTCGAAGACCTGAGCGGACGCCTGATCGCGGCGCAAGAGGAAGAGCGCGGCCGCATCGCCAGAGAACTGCACGACGATTTCAGCCAGCGATTGGCATTGCTGGGCATCGGACTTTCGCGATTGTGGAAGAAGCGGCCCGAGTCAGAAGAAGAGGAACGAATCTTGGTGCGGGAGTTATGGACTCGCAGCCAGGAGATATCTTCGGATGTTCATCGTCTTTCTCATCAACTCCACTCCAGCAAACTCCAGCACGTAGGTCTGGTGCCGGCTCTAATGGGACTGTGCGAGGAGATCGGCGAGAAGTACGGGATTCAGGTGCAATTCGTCGACCGCGGAGTTGCTTCGGAAATCCCAAAGGACGTGGCGCTGTGTTTCTTCCGAGTTACCCAGGAAGCGCTGAGCAATGTGGTTAAGCACAGTCTGGCCAGGACGGCACAGGTCGAAATTTGTCAGGCGCGGAGTGAAATTCGCCTGCAGATCGTGGACGCTGGCGCGGGTTTTGATATTGAACTCAAGGCTGCAGACGCGGGGATCGGGCTCGTCGGAATGCGCGAGCGGCTGCGATTGGTCGGCGGAAAGCTGTCGGTCCAATCCGCGCCCGGGCGGGGGACGGAAGTTCTCGCCGAGGTCCCAGTGTCGGTTTCCGCCAACGAGGCGCATGAAAGAGCGATGGGCGCAGGAGGAATGAAATCATGAAACACCCACGGGTTCTATTGGCAGATGACCATCAGATGTTGGTGGATGCATTGCGTAGCATTCTGGAACCACAGTGTGAAGTTGTCGGCACGGTGAGTGACGGGCGTTCCCTGCTGGAAGCTGCCGAGAAACTGCGACCCGACGTTATCGTGATCGATATTGCCATGCCCCAGCTAAATGGCTTGGACGCCGGCCGGCAACTGAAACAGAAGATGCCTGGCGTCAAACTTATTTATATGACGATGAATGAGGATCCTTACCTCATTGGCGAGGCTTTTCGCGCAGGAGCGTCAGCATTTCTACTGAAGCAGGCAGCGGGGGTGGAGTTGATAGACGCGATTAGTCATGTAATGAAGGGAGAGAGATACATAACCCCGCGCGCTGCAGCGGGCCTGACGAGCATCTCGCTGCGAGAGCCCAAAGCCCGCGAACACGCCCCTGGGCCCAGCAACCGGGAGCGGGAAGTTATTCAACTATTGGCCGAAGGTCGCACCATGAAGGAAGCAGCCGCGATGCTGAAAATCACTACCCGGACGATCGCCGCGCACAAATATCACGCCATGGAGCTTCTGCAGATCAAAACCAACGCCGAACTGGTTCAGTACGCTATCAAACACAGAATCATTTCTGTCTAACGAATCGGATTACTTCCTCTTACTGTTAATTTTGCCAATATCTAGCGGATTGAATCGCCCTCAAGATGTGCGTGGGTGCCCACCTCCACGGCCGCGCGGGATGAACTCTCGCGCCGAGATTACCGAGCCATGTCATTTTGCACCGGCACCCAATCCTTTCTTGGAGGGGTAGAGAACGGCTCAGGGATGGGCTTTCATGACTCGAAAACGAGTCCTAGTAGCGGATGATCTTGCTCCCGTCTTGGCCACTGTGGGCACTTTGTTGAGCCCTTCGTTCGATGTCGTGGATATGGTCTCGGATGGACGAGCGGCTCTGGAAGCAACCTTGAAGCTCGAACCCGACCTGGTAGTCCTGGACATCTCGATGCCGCTCATGAGTGGAATCGAGGTCGCGGAAGAGCTGCAGAGGCAAGGTTGCAAATCCAAGGTTGTGTTTCTCACCGTTCACGAAGATCACGACATCCTGAAGACCTGCCGTGCCGCGGGAGGCCTGGGTTACGTGATCAAGGTGCTCATGGACACGGACTTGGTTTCGGCAATGAACGAGGCCCTCGCTGGCCACATGTTTACGTCTCGCTTTCCTTCCGAAGAGGACATGCCTTAAGCAGGAATAGCGGTGTGTTGTGCCAAAGGTTTCAGCGACGCCGATCCCGGTTGATCGTCACTTTGAACGTCGCAAATAGACGTGCCTTAAATTCCAAGAGGAGAGAAGACACAATGAAACTCGTAGTGGCAGTTTTGTTAGTGTCGGCCTGCGTTGGGCTAGCCTTCGCGCAATCGCAGGCGCCACCTGCCCAAGGCCCGAGCGTGGCGGAAGCAGTCAAGCAAATCGAACACGACTGGGTTGATGCGGCGATTGCAGGTAATGCTGACAACGTTAGCGAGATCCTCGCCGACGATTGGATTGGCGTCGGTTACGACGGCACCCGGGAAACGAAGAAGAACTATCTGGCGGCGATGAAGAAGCACGGAGTCAACCGTTCGAGAATGATTCCCTGGCAGTATTCAAAAACAGATTTGTAAAAGGAAAATCCGATGAAAACACGATTTTTTCTCTCTCTGTCGCTTCTGATTGGTCTCACTTCTATAGGCGCTTCCGCGCAGGACGTCTACGTAAACTCCAGCCCCAATGCGACTTTTTCTCAATACCACACCTATGCCTGGGGACAACAACAGAACCCCAATCAGATCGCCAATTCATTTCTGGCGCAGGAAGCGAAAACCCAGATCGAGACGCAGATGCAGAGCAAGGGCCTCAAGTTAGTCCAAGAGTCAGAGAATCCCGATTTGATCGTGGTCGGCAGCGGCGGGATGAAGACGCAGACCTCTTACAACGCTTGGGGCATGCGCGGAATTGGCGGTGGAATGGGCGGGATCACTCCGCAGCAGAGTTTGACCGGCACTTTGATCGTGGATATTTACGACGTGAAAGCGAAACAACTGGTGTGGCGCGGCGTCGCGCAAGGCACGTTGAACGAAAAGAACTCGCAGAAAAATATGCAGCTGGTGGACAAAGCGGTCGCCAAGATGTTCAAGAAATATCCATCATAACCATAACGAATTTCAGACCCGTAACAGACTGTCATTTTTGACAATACAACCACCAGGCCAGTTCCAACAGAATCAGAATGCCTTTGAAAGATAAGCTGAAGCTACCCAAGTAACAACTCATCAGCGATACGGGCCGTACAGCGCAAGCATCTCTGCACGAAAGGATAAGACCGTGAAAAAAAGAATGATCGTCTACGCGCTTTGTTTAGCGGTAGCTTCTCCGTTGTTTGCTCAGAAGAAAGAAGCAGACAGGATATCGAACTCGGCCACGGTACTGCGGGTGATTCTCGCTGGCGGCTTGCCCACGAGTATTCTCGATCAGGCCAGTTGTGTTGTCGTGTTCCCCAGCGTCAAGAAAGTAGCCATCGGAATCGGCGGCAGTTATGGTCGAGGTGTGCTGGTTTGCCGCGCGGGCGCGGAAATGAATGGTGCTTGGGGCACGCCGGCGATGTACAAGCTCGATCAAGCCAGCATCGGCGTGCAGCTTGGTTCTACGGCGACTGACTTTGTGCTGGTGGTAATGAACCACACCGGCGCAGAGCAAATCCTGAACGGGAAAACAAAGCTTGGAGCGAACGCTGCTGCCGCCGCCGGTCCCACCGGGGCTCAAGCTACGGGTTACAACGCCGCTTCGATGCACGTGGACGTTCTGACGTATTCGCGAAGCAGCGGACTTTTTGCCGGCGTCTCGCTGGAAGGCGCATCTATGGACACCGACGATGATGCCAATAAAGCTCTGTACGGCAAATCAATCACTGCGAAGGAAATCGTCGAAGGTGGCCAAGCCGCTCCGCCAGCCGCCAAACCTTTGGACGACGAACTGACCAAGGCTTCGCCGACTCGCAAGTAGCTTTCGCAAATCACTGGAATGAGAAACGGCCCCAAACGATCGCGCCACAGGCGCAGAGACGGGTGTCGAATCGCGATGAGGCTCTCGACCGTGTTGGGTCCGGAGCCCTAATTTAATCACGAGCAGGGGTTCGACATCGCGGGGAGACTGATGGCCACCGGAACTGATTCTTCCTCCGCCCCTGCTGAAATTTCTCTCGTCCGTGGAGGTCCGTTCTATCGAGCCCAGCACGCAGTTGGGCTGATCCGCCCCAATGAATGGGACCTAGCCCGCCGCATTACTTTTCTGATCGCCGTTGGCTGGCTGCCGCTGTTTGTAATCACTGCGCTATTGAATCGCGATGGCTTCATTTCCCTGATACGGGATTATCGTGTTCACTCGCGCCTGCTCGTTGCCGTTCCTGTATTGCTGATCGGCGAACTTCTCGTGGAATCGCGCTTTCGCGCTGTAATCGGACACCTCCGTCAAGCGAGCCTCCTGGACGTGCCGGAACTAGCTCGCGTTGACGGTGTAATCGCCACGATAATCCGCGCACGCGACTCTTTTCTACCAGAGCTCGCAATCGTGCTGCTGCTGATTGTTCATACCGCAACCTCGTACAAAGGTTTAGTGGACACTACGCCGTGGCTTTCGCGTGCGTCCGACGCCGAGCTGCATTTAACCGCTGCGGGATGGTATGCCGTACTGGTTAGTTCATCTATATTTCAGTTTTTGCTCGGCCTCGCGCTTTGGAAATGGCTGCTCTGGACGTTTTTCGCGTTCAAATTATCGAGACGGAATTTGAAGTTGGTCGCCACTCATCCTGACGGGCATGGTGGCTTGGGTTTCCTTGGTTTAACTTCCGCGGCCTTCGCGCCTATCGCGTTCAGCGCCACTGCCGTCATCGCGGCAACCTGGCGCCAGGACATCCTCCATCACGGCGCTCACCTCATAAATTTCAAGCTGCCCGCAATTGTCCTCGTTGCGCTCACCGCATTGGTCGCGCTCGGGCCTCTGGCTTTTTTTGTTCCTCGTCTGGCAGGGGTCCGTCGCAAAGGAATATTGGACTATGGAATCCTCGGTCAGCTCCACAGCACTGAGTTTCACCAAAAATGGATTCTGCATCGGGCTGGGCATGAACCCGAGTTTCTTATAGCCCCCGATAGCACTACTCTCGCCAATTATGGTCATGCTTACGAGACGATCGAAAATATGAACTCATTCCCCGCAGACAAGGGAGCGCTGTACACCTTGGCGGCTGCTGTAGTAATTCCCGCGCTGCCGGCGATTCTTGCAGAGATCCCATTCGCCGTGGTTCTAAGCGACCTGCTAAAAGCTCTGCACTAACTCGCTCGTTTGCGAGTTGCGTTTAGCAGGAATTTGGTCCGTTGCAACCGCTGGCAATCCTCTGCTACTCGTAGCCATCGTGACTTAAACTCTACTGACGCATCCGGCTGAATTGCCGATGACCGCCCACCATAGATTGTCACTTTTGACAATTCCCAGTCGAAACGTCTAGGGGCAGGATGGCCAAGTCTTTTAGTCTGCAGCCTACCATCAATCGAAGAAGATCGGCGGCAACCTTTCTCTCCCAAACGAGAAAAAGTAAGAGGAGGAAGTTCATGAAGTGCATCGGAAGAATCATTCTTGTCTTTGCGGCGTCTCTCGTGGTTCTGGGGTTGGCCGCGGCGCCGTCCGCTTCAGCGCAGGAGAAGAAACCGAACATTTTGGTCATCATGGGTGATGACATCGGAATAACGAACATCGGCGTCTATAGCCACTGGATGATGGCCGGGAAGACGCCAAACCTCGACAAACTCGCCAAGGAAGGCATGCTGCTCACGGATTATTACGCCGAGGCGAGCTGTACGGCGGGCCGCGCGAACTTCATCATGGGTGAACTGCCAATCCGCACCGGCATGACCACGGTCGGCCAAGCCGGCGCGGCGATCGGCATCCCGGCGGAAGCCGTCACGATCGCCACCGTGCTGAAAGCGCAGGGCTACGAGACCGGCCAGTTCGGCAAGAACCATCTTGGTGACAAGAACGAGTTCCTGCCCACCGTCCACGGCTTCGATGAATTCTTCGGCTATCTGTACCACCTGGACGCCATGGAAGACCCGTTCCACCCCAACTATCCGCAGAACCTCTTGAATACCGTCGGCCCACGCAACCTGGTTCATTCCTGGGCCACGGACGTGGATGATCCCACCGAGATGCCGCGCTGGGGCAAGATCGGCAAGCAGAAGATCCAAGATGAAGGGCCGTTGCCGCCGCACCCCACTAACGGGATCAAATACAATATGGAGACAGTGGACGACACGATCCGCGACCTCTCCCTCCAGTTTATTGACAAGGCCAAGGCTGATGGGAAGCCGTTCTTCGTCTGGATGAACCCGACGCGCATGCACGTGGTCACCCATCTCTCGCCGAAGTACGCGGCAATGATGAACTCCCAGAATGGTTGGAGCATAGAAGAAGCCGGTATGGCGCAGTTGGATGACGATATCGGCCTGGTGATGCAACACCTGAAGGACGCGGGGCTAGATGATAACACCATCGTCGTTTTCACCACGGACAACGGCACCGAAGCGTTCACCTGGCCCGATGGCGGCACCACGCCGTTCGCCCAGGCGAAAGGAACGATCATGGAGGGCGGCTTCCGCGTGCCGTGTCTCGTGCGCTGGCCCGGCCATGTCCCGGCGGATTCCGTGGGGAACGGCATCATGTCCGGCATGGACTGGCTCCCCACGTTCGCCGCTATGGCCGGAAACCCGAACATCACCGACCAATTGCTCAAAGGGGTGAAATTCGGCGACCGAACTTACAAGAACCATCTCGACGGCTACGATCAGACCGCCATGCTCACCGGCAAAGGCCCATCCAATCGCCACGAAATCTTCTACCTCGGCGAAAGCACAGTTGGCGCAGTGCGCGTTGACGACTACAAGTATCGCTTCATCGATCAACCCCAAGGTTGGCTGGGTGTCAAAAATCATCCGGACGTGCCGACGATTATCAATCTGCGGCTCGATCCGTACGAGAGAATGGCCTTTCCAGAAGACATGACGAAGAACGGGTCGCTAATGTTTTTCGGCGACTGGTACATGTATCAATTCTGGCGTTTTGTCTTCGTCCAGCAAGTGATGGGCAAGGAAATCCAGACTTTCCTGGAATTTCCGCCGATGCAACGAGGCGCAAGTTTCAACCTCGATGCCATAAAAGCCGAAATGGCCGCCAAGATGGCCCAGGCGGAAGCGGCCTCCAAAGGCCCCAGCAATTAACAGCAACTACCTTGACGGCGGGCGGCTCGCAAGGGCTGCCCGCCGAACACACCCCGCAGAGCTGACGACGGAGTTTGATGCGCAGCGTAACAGCATCGGAAACATGCTGTCGGGCACTAAGCGATCTGGGTGCAGAGGAAATCGAAATGAAACCTGATACAGTTCGTGTGCGCTGGAGCCTGAGCGTTGCCTTGGCGTTATGCCTGGTATTCCTCGCTACCGCGAGTGCGCAAGCGCAGAGAGATCCTTTGCCGTCGTGGAACAAAGGGCCGGCGAAAGAAGCGATTATCACCTTCGTGAAAGACACGACGGAAAAATCCAGTCCCAAGTACATCGAGCCTCGGGATCGCATTGCTACGTTTGACCAGGACGGCACGCTTTGGACGGAACACCCGTTGTACGCCCAGGCGATGTTTGCCCTCAGTCGCCTGGGCCAGCTCGCGCCGCAGCACCCGGAGTGGAAGGAGAAGGACCCGTTCAAGTCGGTGCTTGCGGGCGATCGCGAAGCGATGAGCAAATTCAGCGAGTTGGACTGGCTGCAAATCGTTGCGGTGACGCATGCGGGGATGAATACAGAGGAATTTCAGGCGCTCGTTAAGCAATGGCTGGCCACAGCCAAAGCTCCGCGCTTCGACCGGCCGTACACCGATCTCGTCTACCAGCCGATGTTGGAGGTGATGAAGTATTTGCGCGAGAAAGGATTCAGAGTTTACATCGTAACCGGCGGCGGACAGGAGTTCGTGCGCGTTTACAGCGAAGAAGTGTACGGGGTGCCACCGGAGCAGGTGGTGGGCTCGAGCATTGTGACCAAATACGATGATTCCAGCGGCAAGCCGGTGCTGATGCGCGAGCCGAAAGTCTTCTTCATTGATGACGGTCCGGGCAAGGCCATCGGCATCAATCTGTTCATTGGCAAGCGACCGTCGGCGGCCTTCGGCAATTCCGGAGGCGATGCCCAGATGCTGGAATGGACGCAAGCGGGCGACGGCGCGCGGCTAATGATGCTGGTGCATCATGACGACGTGGATCGCGAGTACGCTTATGGTCCGGGCGGCGGTCTTCCGGATACTCATGTCGGCACTTTTTCCGAGGCTCTAATGACTGAAGCAAACAAGAACGGTTGGATCGTGATCAGCATGAAGAATGACTGGAAGCGTATTTTTTCGTTCGAGCAATAGCACGCGCGCGGGGAGCGTCGAACAAAAATGCAGCACTTGATGGCTCGCTGCGCAGCATGCGATTCCGCTGTGCCTTGCGGTTCCTGAAAAGACCAAGAAATGCCTTGCGTTCGTGGCCGATGGCTGATAGCAGCGCTGCTTCTGTTGGTTCCATGCTCGTCTGCGTTCGCACAAACATCAACAACTGAGTTCCTGCCCGAGATTGATGCGAATTTCAAACTGAATTCCAACGTGCGTTTGCTTTTTCAAGCGAAGGAAACCAGAGAAGGTGGCGATCCTACGCAAGCGGAGGTGGGACCCAGCGTTGAGTTCTATTTGAAACCGTTGCTCAAGCTGAAGAACGTGACTGTTTTCGATCTGGACGATGCGAAATCCAGGCCTCTCGTATTGGCGGTGGGATACCGCGTTGTCCCCTCGCCGGGCAAGCCCACGATCAATCGACTGGAACCGGTCCTCACTTTTCACGTTCCAATCACGGCTCGGATTCTGATTTCCGATAGAAACCGTGCCGATCTCGATTGGTCCCCCGGCAAGTTCGTCTGGCGCTATCGCAACCGGCTGACGGCGGAACGGCGCTTCACGATCAACAACTACCATCCGGCGCCGTACGTGAGCGCCGAGGTCTTCTACGAGAGCCAGTACGCAAAAATCAGCTCCACTAATCTCTACGCGGGTTGCTTGCTGCCGGTGAGCAAGCACATCGAATTCGATCCCTACTACGAACACGAGAACAACACGGGCAAGCGCCCGAATGAGCAAGTGAACGCTGTGGGTCTGATACTTAACCTTTTCTTCTAGGACTCGCGGGCGAGCACGGCGGCTCTCGTGGTGTTCGGCCACCAAGCGATTGTTACTTCTGACAATTATCTCGACTGCGCGCAAGGAACAGAATTAGGAATCTGATAAGTCGGCAGTCCGGTGCCTGGGGATAGGCAGAACAAGGAGCTTCTCTTGAAGCTAAAACAGAAATTCACCGTATCGACAATACTCTTGGGACTGCTCCTGTTTGCGCATGCGTCCTCGTCTCGCGCTCAAGCGACCCCTCCACTACGCAACGTAGATGTCCTTGCGAGCGATGGATCAAGCTCCAGCGCGTCGTTAGCGAATGCTGCGGTCACAGACCCCGTGGCGCCTTCGGACTCCGAGCCCGCGGCGGCAACTTCCAGTGACGGCGCCGTTGCCGCCAGTACCGCCTCCGAAAGTGACTGGCACTTTACCGTGAGTCCCTATCTTTGGCTCCCCGGAGTGCACGGGAGTATTGGGGGCCCGAACGGCGAGCAAGTGGGCTTCAGTGCGTCCCCTAGCGATATGCTTTCGCACTTCCGGTTTGGATTGATGGGCGTTGCAGAACCTCGTTACAAACGAATCTTGATGCCCCTCGATATTATGTGGATCCGGCTGGGTTCTGATAAAGCGCTGCCGAACACGCCCAGCCAGGGCGTGGCGAACGTACGAGCGACCGAATTCGTGCTGACTCAGAAGCTCGGCTATCGGCTGATTGATTCGGAAAAAGTCAAGATTGATGCACTCGCCGGATTCCGCTATTGGTACTTTGGGGAGAATGTATCGTTCACCACCAACACTCTGAATTTCTCCGCGTCGCAGAATTGGGTGGACCCGCTGGTCGGAGGACGCATCACTGGAATCCTGACACCCAAGGTAGAAATTACGGTTGGAGGTGATGTCGGCGGCTGGAGCCACGCTGCTCAAATTGATTATCAGGTTTTTGGTCTTCTCGGCTACCGAATCAAACCTGCACTGGCGCTGCAAGCCGGATACCGCTATCTCTACTTTGACTATCTGCGCACTTCAGGCGTGTATTTGAACACCGCGACTTCCGGGGTGCTCTTTGGCGTGAGCATTACGCTCAAATAGACAAAGGGATTTTTGAAATATTCCGATTGCCAGGGTGGTGGCGCATGCATGCTCCCGCAAATGGCGCCTTCTTTCTCTTACGACGCGCGAGCGGCCCGGCGATCCAGCCGTGCACGCCATCCTTCTGCCACCGAGGAATGAGAACGCGGCCCTCGTCCCAGGCTTTTTTGCTAAACCTGTCAATCTTGACAATACCGTCAAATCGGCCCGAATCGTATCCTCCCATTGGTTAGGGTGGAGGACCCGGGCTGAGACAACCCCACGCTCCATTCTTGAGACGGGCCCCCAACGCCTCTCCCAAGACTCTTTTCCGGGTCCTCCAAAAACTGAAGCCAAGAGCAATTTCAGTGGCGGCCTCTGCTGAATCTGCCTTGGGATTCGTGGACCGCGTAATCCGCAGCATCGAGACAGAGGGTTTTGCGACTCGTAGCGACAACGGTCCTGCTACCGGGGGAAGTAGCGGTGGACGCAGGCGACGATGTTAGCAGCTAAATTTTGATACAGATTAAGGGAGCATTCCGATGAGTCATGGAGTTGCGAATAGCTGCAGAAAACAGTCCCTGGTCAGTTTCTTAGTTCCTAGCGCCAGGCGCTTGGTAATTATCGGCGCTATAGCGCTGGTCGCCGGTGGCGCCGCCATCGCGCAGAATGGCGAAGTGCAGCAGAAGCTTGCAGCCGCGAAGCAGGCTGCTGCGGAAAATAAGCAGCGGCTCCGCCAGTATCAATGGACGGAAACGACGCAGCTCACGCTGAAGGGAGATCCGAAGCCTGCAACTGAAAAATTGTGCCAGTACGGGCCTGACGGGCAGGTTCAGAAGACTCCGATCGGTCCTCCACCGGAACCACCGAGCGGTGGCAGATTGAAGCAGAGAATCGTTGAAAAGAAAAAAGCGGAGATGGTGGACTACATGGATGATGTGAAGGGCGTCCTGAGCATGTACGTTCCGCCCGACCCCGACAAAATGCAACTAGCCTATCAAGCCGGCAAACTCTCGCTCAATCCCGCTGGCGGTGTCGTGAATTTAATCTTCACGGAC
>Ga0209655_10000420_pt1 | contig 16066 bp, 16 predicted proteins | sample BogFormECP03_OM2_FD_188236 | JGI IMG/M metagenome (GOLD analysis project Ga0209655, IMG submission 188236) | Bog forest soil microbial communities from Calvert Island, British Columbia, Canada - ECP03_OM2 (SPAdes) (version 2) | ecosystem: Environmental > Aquatic > Freshwater > Wetlands > Bog ...
GGGACATGTGCGGTCTAGGCTCCTGCGATGCGGTAGAAATTTTTCTTTCGTCTCGTGCGCATTTGCAGTATCAATGATGCGCGCGCACGCGCGAATTCGTGCTCCCAGGCCTCTCGGGAGACATACATTACACCTGCGAGGACACTGAATGGCAAAGAAAAAGGGCGCAACCGGACGTATCCTGCACGATCCGGTGGAGGACCGCCTCACACCGATTTATCCGCTGGACCTTTCGCGCATTCACACCATTGACGACATGGTGCGCGCGATGAGCCAGACCGCTTACACCGCGCGGCAGATCGGCGACGCGGCGGACGTGCTGGAAGCGATGGCGCGCGATAAGGATTGTTTTATCGTGATGACGTTATCGGGCGCGTTGACCGTGGGGAAAATGGGATTGGTTTTCTGCGATCTCGTCGAGTCGGGGATCGTGAAAGCGATCGTGTCCACGGGCGCTTTGATGGCGCATGGATTGGTGGAAGCTACGGGGCGTTCGCATTTCCGTTACGACCCGAAGATGGACGACAACGAGTTATTTCTGGCCGGCTACAATCGCGTTTACGATTCGCTGGAGCCGGAAGTGAACTTGGATGCGGTGGAAGTGGTGGTGGACCATGTGCTGCAGAATTGGCCGGACAACGAAGTTGTGTGCAGCTGGAGATTGAATCAGCGCATCGGGGAATATCTGGCCGGGCATGCCAAGGGCCGTGGGATTTTGAAATCGTGCATCGAGCATAATGTGCCGGTTTTTGTTCCGGCGTTCACTGATTCCGAATTGGGGATTGATTTTGCTTTGTACCAGCGGCAGCGGAAGATGGAAGGGAAGGCGCCGCTGCGTTTTGATCCATTTTTGGATTTCGAGCACTACGCGAAGACCATGCTGGCGACGAAACGCATGGGAATTTTCACGATTGGCGGCGGCGTGCCGCGGAATTGGGCGCAACAATTCGGCGTTTACGCGGAATTGCTGGCGCGGCGTGGATACGAGAAGATTCCCTTGAAGCGTTACAACTATGGCTTGCGGATTTGTCCTGAGCCGGTGAATTGGGGCGGACTTTCCGGGAGCACTTACACCGAGGCGGTATCGTGGGGGAAATTCGTGCCGTTGGAGGAAGGTGGGCGGTTCGCAGAAGTTTTGGATGATGCCACGGTGGCTTTGCCTTTGATTGTTGGTGCGGTTTTGGAGCGGCTTGGATATCGGCACAAGGGCGGGTCGAAACCTGCGAAGCGCGCGCCGGGCGCAAAACGGAAGTGATTGCTTGTCGTTTCGTTTCGCCTTCGTGAAGCCTCGTGTTCGTGCTGCCTGGATCTGTCTGTTTTTCATCGTGAGCTGCGTGTTTTCCTCGCGCATTCCCGCGTTTGCGGTTCCCACGCCGTCAATTTCCAACGAAATTCATATTCCCAGCGGCGTTGCGATTGCCGTGGACGGCGTCAAATCAGCTGGCGAATGGGACGATGCCTCTATGACGCAGTTTGCCGTGGCACCGGGGTGGAACGTGCGCGTATTTGCGAAGCATGACGCGCAATATATTTATCTCGATTTCGAAGGCGTCACACATCCAGGCATCCGCTTGTTTCCGGAGATCCTGGTTGATCCGCGCAACACGAAATCGGTGGCCTGGCAGAAAGGGCAGTGGTGGCTGCACGTATCGAACAATTTGTGTGAAGGGAACGGGGTTCCGAACGTTTACGAGCGGAAGGGCAAGTCCTTGTGCACGCACAGCAAGCCGGGCTGGGACGGAAATAATCCGCCGGATGCAGGCACGGAAATCATCGAGGTGAAAATTTCGTTTGCGAAGTTGGGCGTCGTGTATTCCCCAGGGATGAAGATTGGGCTCGCGTTCGACATGACCGATGCAACGGGCAAAGCCGGTCAGAAAACGTATTACTGGCCTACGAGCGCGAAAATCGATTCGCCGAAAACGTGGGGAGTGGCTCTGGTGGAATGAAAGCGCGAGCTAACTACTTGCACTAACTAATCGTCTTCGCCGATCAGGATGGCTGCTGCTAATACGGTGGTCCACAGGCCGCGCTTGTCGCCTACGGCGGATTGGGTGATGTTCATGGTGCGGACGATCTTGTTGGAGATACGATAGACTTCTTTTTTCTCGTCCCAGGAAAGATCGGGATCGAACTCCACGTTCAACGTGGTCGCGAGCATTTCCGCCGCGAGTTCCTCGGTGTATTCCCCGGCAATTTCTTCGCTTTCACCGAACGAGTGGTGCTCGGACAGGTATCCGAACATGGATTTATCGGCGGGGAGCGCCAGGCCCACACCGGCGGCGATCAGGCGATGCGGTTCGCGGGTTTGATTTTCGCTGATTACGGTGAACGCGACCTGACCCGGCTTGATGTGCTTCAATCCTTCGCTGCGGGAGATCAATTTGCAGTAGGGTGGGAAAATCGAAGAGACGCGAACGATGTTGCACGCGGCGATGCCGGCGTTGCGCAGGGCCAGCTCAAAGCTGGATAGGCGCTCGCGGTGTTTTCCGACTCCCTTGGTGAGGAAAATTTTCTTCGCGACGAACGCCATGAGTATTACCGAACTGCGGTGCCTCCGCTGAATCGAGTCGAAAAAATGAACGCAACGAAAATTAGCAAGCACACGTAGCGATGTCAATGGAATTCAGCGTCGCGACGAAATACTGATGCTGCAACAGTATCGTCGCGGCGCGGAGATTGTTACAACACGATGAAAATTTCGGCGTGCTCCGATCCGAGCGACGCCCGAAATGAAAATGGGGACCCGCAGAGCGAGTCCCCATCCAAGGTAATACTGGATGCCGGAAGCCGTGCCGCCGTGGCTTAGAGATTTACCATCCCCAGCGGCCGTAGTAGCCGTAATACGCCGGATACGGATAGGGTCCGTACGCGTACGACCCGTACGGGTATCCGTAGTATCCATACGGCGGCGGTGGATACGGGCGCACCAAGCGCGGCCGCGGCGGCGCGGGTTTCGATTGTGCATAATCCTGTGAGGTAACCGGACGGAAAGCGACATTGCTGCGCACGGTCGAGATCGTCACCGGATTTTCCAGCCGAAAAGTCAGGACATCTTCCGGAGGAATAATCGTCGGCTTGCCGCGCGTTAGCAAAACTCCGGCAACGCTGGCGACGAACCCTGCGCCCGCTCCAATGGCCGCGCCTGGACCGCCGGCTGCAGCCGCGCCGATCGCAGCGCCCGTTCCGGTGGTGAGTCCGATCGCAGCAGCGTCGCGTCCGTTGGAAGTCCCGGCGGAAGCATTCAGCAACGTGGTTTGCACTGGCACGAGCTGGCCGTCAACCAGCGTCAGTTTGCTCAATTCAAGTTGGAGCTTCGATACGCCTTTCACGCGTCCGGCTCGTTTCGCGTCGGTCACGCTGCCGACGATGTTTTGATTGCGGCGCATCACCACCCAGCCGTCCACGACGATGGGTTGAGCGAGCGTGGCGATGAATTCGTCGCCTGTTTTGTTGTGGTCGCTGGAAAGCCAGTCCGAAGTGCGGACTTGGATCACGGTGCCGACGGGAATCGTCAGTGCGTCCGGCAGATTCGCACGCCGCACGCGCGGGTACGATTGCGGTGGGGGCGCTTGCTGCTCATATTGCGGCGCGGGAGCTGGGGGAAGCGGCCCGGATTGATCCGGTGGCGGCGGAGGCGCGGCTTGCTGGTCTGGTTGCTGACCTTGTTGCTGGTCCTGGGCCTGCTGATTCTGTGGCTGCGCGGATTGATCTTGTTGCTGCTGGTCCTGCTGTGCCTGCTGATCTTGCTGCGGCGGCATCACTTGGTCTGGCTGAGTTTGGGGCGAGTTGGCAGGTGCGGTTGCGGGCGGATTCTGCTGATCCGGCGGATTCTGCTGGCCCTGTTGCGCCAGCGAAGGGATGCCGCTAAGCAATATTCCCAATGCCAGGACGCCAATCGCCCTGCCGTTCCATTGCTTGGAAACCCTGCGGCTAGTTTGTTCGACGTTCATCGAAGACTCCTGTCTTACTCCTATGGAGATGCTGCAACTCCACGGGAGGCTTCACGCGCGCCGGCAAACATTGTCTGACCAGCCAACCTGCTGCGAAGCCCCTATAGGTGATGGCGGGATCCCCGCCCGGAGTTGTCTCCGTAGCGTGTAACCCCGCAGCGCGGGAAAAGTTTCGGTCGCTATTCGCGTGGGTGAGTCTCCAGCGCAATCGCGTGCGTGCCGGCGGTCTAGGCAGATTATTGCTTGCTGAAGAGCGGGACGCAAGGCGCGAGCGTGTCTGCGACGATTTTCAATTCGCGCAGCTGGGGATGGGTGAAATCGGGGCCGGCGTCGGCGGCGGTCTTACCTTTGCGCGAAATCTGAATCACGGCGGCCACTTTGCGTTCCTGCAGGATTGGCGCGCTCATGATTTTCTGGATAGCTTCGCCGCGCTCGTCTTCGGTGATGGGCACGGCTTCGAAAACAGAAGAATGCGGGACCACCGCGAAATGATTGATTACCTCCGGGCGCTTTTCACGCACGGTGCGCGCCGCCAGGGAATTGGTGCTGGTGAGCGGAATCTGGCCAACTTGGCGCAACTTTTCGGGAACTACGAAGCGCAGGAAGCGGTCGTCCTCGGTTATGACCAGGATCGCCACTTCGTGCGGATGCACCGCGAAGTTCTTGCTGACCATGTCCACCACGCGGTTTAGTCCGACGAACTCGCCGTCGGAGCTCTGGCGGATAACTTCGGCTATCCACTTCTTCAGGTCGTTGATGGATTCGGTGGACATGTCGGCGATGTTCGCTTTCGAAACAGTCTAGCATCGCGCCCAGCGGCTTCTACGACCCAATCGGCAGTCTGTATCCAAAGGATAGCTAGTGAGTAGCGCACGAAGCTTCGTCCTCAAGATACAGGAATCATGGTTAGAGGATCGCGCGCACGACGCCGCCTTCGACGCGGAGGGCGGATCCGGTTGTCGCTGAAGCGAGCGGACTGGCCAAATATACGATCATGTTGGCGACTTCTTCGACGGTTTCGAAGCGCTTCAGGAGGGACGTGGGGCGGACACTCTTGAAGAATTCCTTTTCGAAGGCCGCGGAGTCGCCGCCCGCTCCCAATTGCGCGATGAAAGTTTCCACTCCCTCGGAGCGGGTGGGGCCTGCGAGAACGCTATTCACGGTGATCCCGGTTCCGGCGACGGTTTCGGCAATGCCGCGAGCGATGGCGACTTGCGCCGTCTTGGTCATACCGTAGTGAATCATCTCGGCGGGGATTTGAACGGCGGATTCGGAGGAGACGAACAGGATTCGTCCCCAATTTTTCTCGCGCATCCCCGAAAGATAATGGCGAGAAAGCCGCACGCCGCTCATCACATTGGCTTCGAAGAGCCGGAACCAATCCTCATCTGGAATCTGTTCGAAGGCCTTCGGTTCGAAAATTCCCATGTTGTTGACCAGGATGTCCACGCGGGGAAGGGCTTTGGTCAGTTTCGCGCAACCTGCCGCGTTCGAAACGTCGCTCGCGACACCTGACACATCCGCTTTCGGATGTGATTTCCGGATTTTGCCGATGGCGACGTCCACGCGCTCCTGCGTTCTGCCGTTGACAACTACCGAGGCGCCTTCGGCGGCGAATGCGCTTGCCGTCGCGAATCCGATGCCAGCGGTTGAACCCGTCACCAGTACTTTCTTGCCTGTCAGTTGCAGATCCATCGGCGTCTCCTTCTGTCGGTGGTATGCAGCGTTTTCGCTACGATTCATTTTCAGCTTAGCAGGGGCGCCGCTTCGCAAGATAGCACATCACGGAATGGGCGGCGGACTGTGCCGGAACCGCGATTGTGGCGAGCGACGGTCGCTTGCGCGGTAATCCGGCTACACCGCCGGGGGTGTTGGGTCTTTCGCGCCGTCGGTGAAAATCCCAGTCAACTTAAGCGGCGAGCTGACGATCAAATTAGAGACGGTGCAGGTGCGCACAATCGGCGGAGATAGAAAATGCAATGGTTCTTGAGGCAGGTTCCCCGGCTTTGGCTATTCTTCACGGTGGTCATCATTGCGGCTGTGCTGTACTCGATTTATCAATCGACAGGAATGAACTGAAAACTGCCCCGAACTCCGCGCCTGGAAAGTTCCAATTTGCTTCCTCCTGCTGCGTCATGCAGCCGTAAACTGAACTACCACCGTTGCTTGCAGCTTCTTGCAAACTTTTGCGCGCGCAACTATACTGAAACTTCTGCAGGTTAGCGTTCGACGCGCTTGGAGTGTGCATGTCGGTTGCAGCGACTGATTCTAAGACGAGTTATCTCCTCGACAAATTGCAGTCCCTCAGCGGCGTAATACCAATTGGAGCATTCCTGGCCGAGCATTTCTGGTCGAACAGCTACGCGTTGGTGAGCGTCGGCAAATACAACGACGTGTCGCGCGAGCTGCAGCAGATTCCCTGGCGAATCATTGTCGAAACCTGTGTGCTTTTCATTCCGATCTTGTTTCACGGCCTTTACGGTTGTTACATCTGGTGGACGGGGAAGTCGAATGCCATCGGGCATCCCTGGATGGCCAACTGGCTGTATGTGCTGCAGCGCTGGACGGGCCTGATCGCTTTCGTTTTCATCGGCTGGCATTTGTACACCGAGCGATTTCTGGGCCACGGCGTCACCACTTACGCTGACGTGCAGCGCAACCTGATGAATCCCTGGTATCTCACTTTTTACATCGTGGGAATTACTTGCGCTTCGTTCCACCTGGGCAACGGGCTGTGGAATTTCGCGTGCAAGTGGGGAATTGCCGTCAGCGTCTCGGCACAGCGCGCGGCCGGATGGTTCGGCGCGGCCGTCGCAGTGACATTTACTTTGGTGGGCGTCGCGATCGCGCTGGCACTGCATTACGGGGCGTTTCCGCTCGGGGGCTACGTCCAATGAGGCAGCCGAAAATTATTATCGTGGGCGGCGGGCTGGCCGGATTGATGGCTGCGATCAAGGTGGCCGAAACCGGCGTTCCGGTGGATTTGTTTTCCATCGTGCCGGTGAAGCGCTCGCATTCGGTGTGCGCGCAGGGCGGCATCAACGCAGCGAAGAATTTGAAGGGCGAAGGCGATTCCACCTGGAAACATTTCGACGACACGATTTACGGCGGCGATTTTCTGGCAAATCAGCCGCTGGTGAAGGGGATGTGCGAGGCCGCGCCCGCGATTATTGACCTGCTGGATCGCATGGGCGTGATGTTCAATCGCACGCCGGAAGGATTGCTGGATTTCCGGCGCTTCGGCGGCACTTTATATCACCGCACCGCTTTTGCCGGCGCGACCACCGGGCAGCAGTTGCTCTACGCTCTGGACGAACAGGTGCGCCGCTTCGAATCCGAAGACAAGGTTAAAAAATTCGAAGGCTGGACATTTCTTTCGGCTGTGCTGGATCATGCCGGAGTGTGCCGCGGCATTTGCGCCATGGATTTGAAGACCATGGAGATCAAGACGTTTGCCTGCGACGCCGCGATTTTCTGCACGGGCGGCATCGGGGCTGTCTTCGGCCGCTCGACGAATTCCGTGGTTTGCACTGGGTCGGCACAATCGGCGCTGTTCCAGCAGGGCGCGTACTACGCGAACGGCGAATTCATTCAGGTGCATCCCACCGCGATTCCCGGCGAAGACAAATTGCGTTTGATGAGCGAGTCGGCGCGCGGGGAGGGTGGACGCGTCTGGGTGCCCAAGGCCGCGCAGGATCCGCGCCCGGCAAAGCAGATTCCGGAGAGCGAGCGGTTTTATTTTCTCGAGGAGTGGTATCCGAAGTACGGCAACCTGGTGCCGCGCGACGTCGCCACGCGCGCGATTCACAAGGTTGTATACGAGATGAAGCTTGGCCTGGCGGGCGACCCTGCCGTCTATCTGGATGTGACGCACATCCCGCGCGAAGTGCTTGAACGTAAGCTGGAAGGCATTCTGGAAATTTATCAGAAATTCGTGGGCGTAGACCCACACGTGGAGCCGATGAAAGTTTTTCCGGCGATGCATTACACCATGGGCGGGTTATGGGTGGACAACGAGAACCAGGCGACAAACATTCCGGGCGTTTACGCGGCGGGAGAGTGCGAATACCAGTATCACGGGGCCAATCGACTCGGCGCGAACTCTTTAGTCTCCTGCATTTACGGCGGAGGAATTGCGGGGACTGCAGCGGTGCGTTATGCGCGCAGTTTGGAATCGGGTTGCGAAAATACTTCACCTGCCGTCTATGAGCGCGAACGCGTGCGGCAGCAGGATATTTCGGACGCTTTGCTGAACCAGCACACCGGCACGGAAAATCCGCTGACCATTTGGCGCGAGATGGGCGACATCATGACGGAGAACGTGACGGTGATCCGTTATAACGTCGCGATGCAGAAGACTCTGGTGAAGTTGGACGAACTGAGCGAGCGTTTCAAGCACATCAATTTGCAGGACCGCACGCAGTGGTCGAATCAGACGCTGAATTTCGTGCGCGAACTGGGGAACATGCTGATCCTCGCGAAGGTGATCACGCTGGGGGCGATCGCGCGCAACGAAACGCGCGGGGCGCATTACAAGCCGGAGTTCCCGAATCGCGACGACGCAAATTGGCTGAAGACGACCATCGCGAGCTGGGACGCGGGAAAAATTAAGCTCGAGTATGAAGCGGTGGACACATCGTTGATTCCGCTGCGCGAACGGAAATATACCGCGGCGAAGTGACGTCTGAAAGGGCGGGGAAAGTGAGGCATCATGGCCGATAAAACTTTTATCGTGAAGATTAAGCGGCAGCAGCGGCCGGATGAAGCCGTGCGCTGGGAAGAGTACGAGCTGCGCTACCGCCCGCACATGAACGTGATCATTTGCCTGCGCGATATCGCCGAAAAACCTTTTACTCGCAGCGGTAGCGAATCCACTCCGGTGAGCTACGAGGCCAACTGCCTGGAAGAAATTTGCGGGGCGTGCGCGATGCTGGTCAACGGCAAGCCGCGGCAGGCTTGCACCGCGCTGGTGGATGACCTGGAGAAGCCGATTCGGCTGGAGCCGCTGACAAAATTTCCGTTGATCCGGGATCTGCAGGTGGATCGCAGTTCGATGTTCGAGAATTTGAAGCGCACCAAGTGCTGGATCCCGATTGATGGGACGTACGACATCGGTCCCGGGCCGCGCATGTCCGAGGAAAAGCAGCAAGTAGGCTACGCTTTATCGCAGTGCATCACGTGCGGCAATTGCCTGGAGATTTGCCCGAAGGTGAATGAACATTCGAATTTTGTGGGTGCGGCGATCGTCAGCCAGGTGCGTCTATTCAATATGCATCCCACGGGCGAAATGCACGCGGCCGGGCGGCTGGATGCGCTGATGGGGCCGGGCGGGATCGAAGACTGCGACAACGCGCAGAACTGCGTGAAGGTTTGCCCCAAGGGCATTCCGCTGACGGAATCGCTGGCCGCGGTGAATGGTCAGGTGCTGGTGCACGCGGTGAAGAGTTTCTTCCGAGGCTCGTGAGTCTTTCGTCGCGTGGCCTTTCTGTTTCATTGCCATGGGCTGTAGAATCCAACAGCATGCGCGTGTTGTGTGGGGGATGAATGGGACGTGGTGGTTTGCTTGCAATTTGTGTGGCGCTGGGAGGAGTTTTGTCGGTCGTGGCTGTGACTGCTAAATCGCAAACGCAAACGAGTATTTCGCCGGCGGCGCGCGAGCTGCATTTTCAGTCTATCGTGGTGGACACGCACGACGACACCACGCAGCGGCTGCTCGATCCGAAGTTCGATTTCGGCGCGCGGCACACTGATGGCAGCGTGGACATTCCGCGCATGCGTGAGGGCGGACTGAGCGCGATTTTCTTTTCGATATGGATTCCTGGGACCGTCACCGGGCCCTCCGCCGTGCAGCGCGCCCTCGATCAGATTGGCGCAGTGCGCGAAACCGTGGCGCGGCATCCGAATGACCTGGTGCTGTGCACCACTGCGGAAGAAATTCGGCGCGCGAAGGCTTCTGGCAAAATTGCGGTGCTGATGGGGGTCGAGGGCGGCCACATGATCAACAACTCGCTCGCCAACCTCGACAAGTTCTTCGCGCTAGGCGTGCGTTATATGACGCTGACCCACACCGTGAATACCGATTGGGCGGACGCTTCCACGGACAAAGCCGCGCACAACGGCCTGACCGATTTCGGCAAGCAAGTGGTACGCGAAATGAATCGCTTGGGCATGATGGTGGACATCTCACACGTCGCGGACAAGACTTTTTACGACGTGCTGGCCATCAGTAAAGCCCCAGTGATCGCTTCGCATTCTTCGTGCCGCGCGCTGTGCTCTGCGCCGCGCAATATGACGGACGACATGATTAAGGCGCTCGCGGCGAAGGGCGGCGTCATTCAGATCAACTACCACATCGGATTCCTGAGCCAGCAATTTCAGGATGCTTCCAAGGCGCATCCCGAGCTGGGCAAGGAAATCGAAGCGGAATCGAAGAAGCGCTGCGGCGATAATGAGGCCTGCCAGTTGATCGAAGCGGATAAAATTACGCGGGACATGGTGGCACAGGGAAAATTGCCGCGCGTGGATTGGACCGAGATCATCAAGCACATTGACCACGCCGTGAAACTCGCTGGCGCGGATCATGTGGGCCTGGGCTCTGATTTCGACGGCGCGGATATGCCCTACGGCATGGAAGACGTTTCCGATATTCCGCAAATCACCAACGCGCTGCTGGCCAAGGGTTATTCTCCGACCGACGTGCGCAAAATTCTGGGTGGCAATACGCTGCGGTTGATGCAGGATGTGGAAGCCGCAGCCCAAAAATAGCATCCATAACGTTCAGGAGGAAAATCGTGAAACGTTTTGTACCGTGGTTCTTGATCGCGCTGCTATTCGCTCTGGTTCCGGCTACGACGCCGGCGCAAGCTCAATCTCAGTCAACGACGCCCGCGACGCATCCGCATTCGACGGCGCCTCATACGGATCCAGCTTTGCTGCATCCCTCGACGCTCACCGCCAAGGCTCCCGACGTGTACGAAGTGACTTTCAAGACCACGGCGGGCGATTTCGTCGTAACGGTGACGCGCGCCTGGGCTCCTATCGGCGCTGACCGTTTTTATAATCTGGTGCGGCACGGATTTTTCACCGATGCGGCGTTCTTTCGCGTGGTGCCGGGATTCATCGTGCAATTCGGGTTGAGCGCGAACCCCGCGGTGAATAAAGTTTGGGACAAGGCTTCGATCAAGGACGATCCCGTCACGCAGAGCAACCACCCCGGCTATTTGACATTTGCCACCGCCGGGCCGAATACGCGCACCACGCAATTGTTCATCAATTACGGCGAGAATGCCGCCGCATTGGACGCCCAGGGATTCGCGGCGTTCGGAAAAGTGACCACCGGAATGGATGTGGTGCAGAAAATCTACAGCGGTTACGGCGAGTCGCCGGATCAAGCAATGATCACGGATCAGGGCAAACCTTATCTGGACAAAAATTTCCCGAAACTCGATCGTATCATTTCTGCGACGGTGACTTCGCCTCTGCCGCCAGTGCACACGACTCCGGCACACAAGGCCGCACCGGCTGCCGCGCCGAAGCCAGCGCCTTCACAACCCTAACCTTCTGCGTTGACATCGCAGTGGCAGCGAAGTTTGCGATGGTTCGACAATGAAAGATGGCAGTCCCGCTCTGCGCGACCGCCCCAACAAAAACGCATTTCCATTTTTTGATAGAAATCATACGAACCGTGCAGGCACGGTTCCTTGGGAGAATGACTGATGACTGCAAAGCCGTCGTTGCTGGATGCTGCCAATCTGAAAGATGAAGCGCCGGAAAAATTTGATGTGACCTTCAAGACCACCGCTGGAGATTTCGTGGTGCAGGTGACGCGTGCGTGGGCGCCGCTGGGTGCGGACCGTTTCTACAATCTGGTGAAGCACGGTTATTACGACGACGCGGCTTTTTTTCGTGTGATACCAGGATTCGTGGTGCAATTTGGACTGAGCGCCGACCCCGCCGTGAACAACGTATGGCGCAAATCGAATTTCAAGGACGATCCCGTCACGCAGAGCAACAAGCCCGGCTACATCACGTTTGCCACCGCTGGAAAAGATACGCGCACGACGCAGCTTTTCATCAACACCGGAAACAACGCACAGCTCGACAAAATGGGCTTCGCGCCATTCGGCCAGGTCATCTCCGGCATGGACGTGGTGAAGAAAATTCACAGCGGCTACGGCGAGGCGCCGGACCAAGGTTCGATCACCGCGCTAGGAAAGGCGTACCTGGACAAGAATTTTCCGAAGCTCGATCGCATCCATTCCGCGACGATCGCTTAAAATGCCGCTGCGTACTCCGCGAGACGACGGCCGCCGCGCCAGTTGTCTCAGCAGTTGACGATGGACACGCTGTCAGCTAGCGCAATTCCTCGTGACTACGCGCTCGGCCGCGAAGTAGGATTTCGGTCGCGCGTGATGCTCTTGGCGCTGGCGTGCGGCAAGCTGCTCATCCAATTCGCGGGAATTAATCATTACGGTTTCTTCCGTGACGAGCTGTATTACACTGCCTGCGGCCAACACCTCGCCTGGGGCTATGTCGACCAGCCGCCATTGATCGCGTTCGTCGCGTGGTTCGCGCGGCACCTGCTGGGAACTTCGCTCTTCGCCACGCGCCTGCTACCCGTTTTGGCTGGTGCAGTGGTGGTGTATGCAACTGGCCGCATCACCGCGGAACTGGGCGGCGGCCTCTTCGCGCAATTTCTCGCCGCGATCGCGATTTTGTTCGCGCCCGCGTACATCGCGTTCGACACGTTCCTTTCCATGAACGCGTTCGAGCCGCTGTTCTGGCTTTTGTGCGCGTGGATTGCGATTCGCATCGTGAAGGGAGCGTCGCCGCTGCTGTGGCTGCTGTTCGGCGTCGTGGCCGGCCTGGGGCTGGAAAATAAGCACAGCATGCTGGTGTTCGGGTTTGCGCTCGTCGCCGGTCTGCTGCTATCCGGACAAGCACGTTTGTTCCGTTCGCGATGGATCTGGATCGGCGCGGCCGTCGCGCTCGCGATTTTTCTGCCGAATCTGCTGTGGGAATCGCGGAACGGCTGGCCGCAGATCGAGGTAGTCCGCAACGCGCAACAGTTCAAGAACGAAGCGATCAGTCCGCTGCAGTTTTTGTTCGAGCAGGTTTTGTTCCTGCAGCCGCTGGCACTGCCGGTGTGGCTCGCCGGGCTTTGGTGGTATTTCGCGGCGCCGGAAGGGAAGCGCTTTCGCTTTCTGGGCTTGGCTTGCGTGTTCGTACTGGCGATTTTCATCGTGCTCGGCGGCAAATCCTATTACGCGCTGCCGATTTATCCCGTGTTGATGGCCGCGGGAGGCGTCGCACTGGAAGGGTTCTTTGCCGCGCGCTCGCGGCGCTGGATGGCCGTGGCTTATCCGGCTCTGCTGATCCTGGCCGGCTTGGTGACGCTGCCGTTTGGCGCGCCGGTACTGCCGGTGGATACCTTTCTGCGCTATTCGAGTCTGCTGCCGTACGCGAATTCGGTGAAGACCGAGCGCGACTCGACTGCCGAGCTGCCGCAGCTCTACGCGGATATGTTCGGCTGGGAAAATATGGCCACGCAGATTGCGAATGTGTATCACACGCTGCCGCAATCCGAACAGGCCAGCTGCGCGATTCTGGCAGGAAATTACGGCGAGGCGGGCGCGATTGACCATTTCGGCCCGGCCCTGGGCCTGCCCGCGGCGATCAGCGGGCACAACAGTTATTATTTCTGGGGGCCACGCGCTTACTCTGGCTCGTGCGTGATTTTGTTCGGCGAACGCGCCGATGAATTGAAGGATTTGTTTGGGGATGCGCAGTTGGTGGGAGCAATCACCGATCCCCACGCAGCCATCGCCGAACGAAATGTGCACGTTTACGTGTGCCGGAAGCCGAAGGCGCCGCTCGCGGAGCTGTGGCCGCATTTCAAATTGATTATTTGAGGCTAACGACCCGGGCGGTTCGGGTTCGATGCAGTCGCGCCGACTAATGCAACGGCGCGTGGCGCGGATTCCTCGCTGCCTGCTCCAATTCGCCAACGTTCAACCCCGACGCCACCAGGCGATGCCCAATTTCCGAATCGGTGCGCTTGGTAATCGCCAGCAGCACACATTCGCAGGTGAGGATGGGAATGTTGCGTCCGTCCAGCACATCATGCGCGGGCGCCATTTCTTCCGCGATCTTCAGCAGTGCCGTGAGTTCGCCAGAACGCGCGAGCGGCTTGGCATCGGCCTCAAGGCTCTTTGTCGGCCGCGGCCATTGCCACTTTGGCGGTTTTTCGTCGCCGCGGCGCTGCTGATCGTAAAATTCAATCCAGTAGTGCCAGCGCTGCGGGCTGATGCGGCAGATCTGCTGCAAATATTCCTCGATGCCATCCTGCTCCGGCCAATATTTCGAAAGGCGTTCCCAATCATAGATGTACATTCCGGCGAGCAAATCAGCGACCTCGACGGAGCTGGCCGCGCGGCTGTGCGCCAGCATCTCCGCTAGGCTTTCCGCGCGGGACAAATCCTTGGTAAGCCGATGCGCCACCGGCGTGGGCGTGCTTCCGGCGCGAGGTAGGTCCGTCGCGCCTCCGGCCGCAGGCTTGTCCGCCTTGCGCCGGCCTCCGGAATCAAGGCTTCCAGGCCCGCTTTTGCCGTTCTTTCGCCCGAACAATTTCATTTTAGATCGACGACTCCCGTAATAATCTTAGCAGACGCCCGGTTTTCTCCAGTGGAAACTGAGGCCGGCTTTCTCCGATTGGTCACTTGCTCTGGCGGGAACGCAGATATATATTTGCTTTTAATCCTGTAGGAATTTTATGGCGGGCGGATGCAGCGCGGCTAAGAAGCCAGGTCACCCAGTGGCAGAAATCTCCCGGACGAGTTCGAAGAAAGGCCCCGTTCGATGACGCAAACGCAAAGCATGACGATGCGCGATTCCTCGCACGCCACGTCGAATCCCTTCGTGGGAACCTGGAAGCTGGTTTCCATTTGCTCGTCTGAATCGCGACTCTTTGGCGAGCGGCCCATGGGGATTTTGATTTATGACGCGGATGGGCACGTGGCCGTGCAGATCATGCGCAATCCGCGGCCGGATATTTCTTCAGGCCCGGGATTTCCCACTGCCAAAGAAGTGCAGATAGCTTACAAGGGTTACTACGCGTACTACGGCACCTACAAAGTGAACCGCGAGAAGAAAACCATTACGCATCATCTCGAGGGCAGCCTGCGCCCCGGCGATGTGGGCAAGGATTTCACGCGCGCTTACGAAATTTCTGGTAACCGGCTGGCTTTGACGCCGGTGGATGATTCGCAGGCCCGCGACGCTTGCTTAACCTGGGAACGCGCGACGTAAGATCGCAGCCGCCAGCCTCAAATCCCCAGCACAGTCACGAGTTCCCGCACCGATGCCGCCGATTTATCCAGTTCGGCCTTTTCGTGTGGCAACAACTTGATCTCGACAATTTGCTCTATGCCGCCAGCTCCCAGCTTCGCGGGCACTCCGACGAACAAACCATTGATGCCGTACTCGCCCTCGAGATACGCCGCGCATGGCAGGATTTTCTTCTTGTCCTTCAGAATGGCTTCGGCCATTTCAAACACCGCGGCCGACGGCGCGTAATAGGCCGAGCCAGTCTTCAGCAAATTTACAATTTCCGCGCCGCCCTTGCGGGTGCGCGTCACGATCGCCTCGAGTTTATCTTTCGCGATTAATTCCGGGAGGGGAATTCCCGCGACCGTCGAGTAGCGCGTTAGCGGCACCATATCGTCGCCATGGCCGCCGAGCACGAACGAGTGCACGTTCTCGACCGACACTTTCAGCTCTTCCGCCACAAACGTGCTCATGCGCGCCGAATCCAGTACGCCGGCCATGCCAATCACGCGCGCCTTGGGAAATTTGCTGATCTTGAATGCAGCTTGCGCCATCGCGTCCAGTGGATTGGTGACGACGATGAGGATCGCTTTCGGTGACAACTTCACCACCGCTTCGACGACGCCCTTGATCACATCGTAATTCGCTTTGAGCAAATCGTCGCGGCTCATTCCCGGCTTGCGCGGGAAGCCAGCGGTGATCACGATAATGTCGCTATTTTCAGTGCCGCTATAATCGCCGCTCGCGGTGGAGATTCCGGCCGCGTGCGCGTCCGAGCCCATGATCGG
>Ga0209655_10000421_pt1 | contig 16052 bp, 16 predicted proteins | sample BogFormECP03_OM2_FD_188236 | JGI IMG/M metagenome (GOLD analysis project Ga0209655, IMG submission 188236) | Bog forest soil microbial communities from Calvert Island, British Columbia, Canada - ECP03_OM2 (SPAdes) (version 2) | ecosystem: Environmental > Aquatic > Freshwater > Wetlands > Bog ...
CCGCCATTCTAGCGCAGTTCCGCCGCCGCGGCATCACGGCAGCAGCCCCCGAATTCATTCGGGGGGTACGCGTAGGGGCCGCGGTTCACCACCGGCCCGATGTGGCTTTGGGTTTTCGGCCCAGATAGCAGCCCCCGAATTTATTCGGGAGGAGCGCTTTAGCGCTCGGCACTTCGAATTTAGTCCTCATCACGAACAAATTTCACGATTTCGACGAAGTTATCCCCGCTGAACTAACGGAAAACTCAGACATCGTAACCCATCGCTTGACGCGACCTAGCGCCAGCCGTAGCGTTGAAACATGCCACAAGCGCGACAGATCGCCACGCCGCCGCCCAGGAATCCAAGATGCGTATATTAATGACCGGCGCTTCAGGCCTAGTCGGCACAGCCCTAGCAGCGGAATTGCAAGCTGCAGGCGACACCGTAAATCGCTTCGTGCGCGCAAGCGCCAACGAAGCAGCCGGCGCAGGCGACGTAACCTGGAACCCGGAAACAGGCGAGATGAATCTCCCGGCCGCCGAAGGCGCAGACGCAATCGTAAACCTCGCCGGCGCGTCCATCGGTGGCGGCCGCTGGACCGCCAAGCGCAAAGCGCTGCTGCGCTCAAGCCGCGTAAATCTCACGGAACACCTGGTCGCAGCACTAGCCCAACTGAAATCCCCGCCCAAGGTCTTCGTCTCAGCCTCCGCGATCGGATACTACGGCGACCGCGGCGAAGAATCGCTAACAGAAGCAAGCCCCAGTGGCCAGGATTTCCTGTCACAAATCTCTCGCGATTGGGAAGCCGCCGCAATAAAGGCCGAACAATCCGGCATGCGCACCGTAATCACCCGCTTCGGAATCATCCTCTCAAAAAAAGGCGGCGCGTTACCGCCAATGCTAACCCCCTTCAAACTAGGCGCAGGCGGCAGAATCGGCTCAGGCAAGCAATGGATGTCCTGGATAGCGCTCGACGACGTAGTAACCGCAATCCGCCAAGCGATCACTGATCCAGCGATGCGCGGTCCCATAAATATCGTAGCGCCCAACCCCGCAAGAAACGCGGAATTCACGCAAGTCCTAGCGCGAGTCCTGCATCGCCCAGCAATTTTCCCAGCCCCACCATTCGCCCTGCGATTAATCCTCGGCGAAATGGCCGACGCGCTTCTCCTATCAAGCCAGCGCGTCGTCCCCGAAAAACTAGCTCAGCACCGCTTTCAATTTCGCTACGCCAACCTCGAATCCGCCCTGCGCCGCGCGCTTCAGTAGTGGCTGACCAAGTGCTACGAATTCATTTCATAAATGTAAAGAGCAGGCTCCTCAGGCGGAAGCCTCCGCATTTGTTGCGGCAGAGCCGCAGAAACACGGTGGCAGCCCCCGAATTTATTCGGGGGAGGAGCGCTTCAGCGCTCCGGAAAAAAGCCGCCTTATCTCAATGCGCTTTAGCGCTGGGGACGAACAGCGGCGCTTCCGCCGCGAAGGTCACCACTCAAAGCTGGCGTTGATTTTCGATCTCGCAGGGGGTCTGCATAAGCTCCGCCCCGCCGAATAATCTCTTTATCAGATGACTTCATTTCAAAACCTTGAGCCGAATCTCGACCTTCCAAATATGCCCAGTGAGCGGGTCAGTCGCCGCGCTCGCTTCCTGCGTCTCTCCATCCCGCAAAAGCACGTCAAACGAGAGTCGAAGCGAATTAATCCGCGGATTTTCTGGACTTTCGGCAGGAATGCCTTTCGCCTTGATGTTTTCGGCGTTCGTCGTCGAGACCGACGAACGATCCAAATTCGTTTCGATTCGAAAACGACCTTCACTCCACGCAGAGACCTGGCAGTCGTAGCTCGTTCCGATATCAACGTAGGTGAAGCTTCCTTTTTCCGTTAGCACAGGGATGCGCGTCCCCACGCGGGCGCTGCCTCGCGACGTGTGATGTCCGGCGCCCATCATCGCGGCGACAGCAACTTCGTAAGGCAACCTGGCGACTTCTTGATTTCCGCCGAATTCGTGAAGGATGAGCGTAATTTTTAGTGCTGTTAACTCTTCTGGCTGGGGTTTGGGGCTGTCCTGGCTGCGGACTGCCGTCGAGAGCAAAAGCAATGCCCCGGCGACCGCCGCAATCTTCTTCAATGATTTCATCGCGTTCTCCCGTCGTGACCGAATTCCGTTCTGCGCGTGCGCATTAGAGACTCCACTGGCGGCGATTGCGTTCAGCGCTCCGCCGGGTCGCTTTCCAACGCAGGCTTCTCGATTGGTTTAAGTTCGAGCAGCGGAATTTCGAGCGGCTTTGCAGCGATGGGTTCGTCAGGCTGTCGTCCAGAATCGAGAAGTGCCGCGGTATCGACGCGGCCGTCAGCGACGGCCTGCGTAAGCCGAACCACGGCATACAGTTCATGATGATCGATGCGCACTTCGAGCGCGGGCGAGAGCGGACTGGTGGCAACCGCGCGGAGCATGGGCCTCCCCGGCGGATTCACACCGGCAACCGTGCTTTCCTGCGGAAGCGCCGATGAATTCCCCAGAGGCGCCACGCGCGGCGCCGGCTGTTCGGCCGCCGACGCACTCGGCACTGGATTCGCATCGCGCGGTTGCAGCGTGCCCCCACGACGCAAGTGGAAAAGCGCGAGCAGCACTACGAGCGCGGCGGCTCCGGCAAACGCCGGCAACCATTGCAAACTCGGACGAAGCGCTCGCGTCGCCTCGTCGGCAATCCGGCGGCGCAGGCGAGCGTTGAAATCCGCCGAAGGTGCCGCTTCGAAATGCGCCCGCAGTCGACCATCGACGCGTGCAAGGAATTCGCGGCGGTGCGCCAATTCGCGGCAGCAACCTTCGCAAATTTCCAGATGCAGACGGAACGCCCGCGCCTCAGCCCCGGTTTCCGCCCCGAGCGCAGCGGCGCTCAGCGCTTCTTGATATTGCCCGCAGTCCATCGAAGTTTCTCCGCCATTTGCTTGCGCGCCAGAAAGAGACGCGACTTCACAGTTCCCTCGGGAATCTCGAGCAGCCCCGCAACTTCGCGCGTATCGTGCCCGTCGATCGCGCCAAGGATCATCACCAGCCGCAGCTTTTCCGGCAGCGTATCGAGCGCCGCATTCACCCTGCACTCGAATTCGCGCGAAGCCGCCATGTCTTCAGCAGTCGCAGCCGCCGTTTCCGCCTCGATCGCGAATAACGCGGCAGCATCCTCATACCTCTCGCGCCGTCCGCGCGCCCGTATGCGATCGAGCGCCAACCGCCAAGCCATGCGCACCAGCCAAGCTCGGAATCTCTCGCGATCGCGCAACCGGTGAAAATTGCGATAGGCACGCACCAGCGCATCCTGCGCCACATCCTCGGCTTCAGCCCGATTCCGCAAAACGCCAAGCGCCACCCGAAACGCCAGCGCGGGGCAGTCGGCCAGCCGTTCCTCAAACTCGCGAGCAAGCCCCGCGTCCCGGCTCACATAGGTTCCCGCGAAGCTTCCCGCAAAAGCATCCATAGCCGTCCCAATTCGCAAGACGCCGCTCGCTGCCTTCGGGTTCACGGAAGTTGTGATGCGGTTAGTGTTTTCCGAGACCGTCGCCCGGGAGTAAGTCTTCGAGACTCAAACCACGATGAGCGGAAAACACCGCGGATATTGCGGCTTGATGGGCTATGAGCTTGCTGCTATCGTTGGACAGGTAAAAACCATGGCGCAAAAGTCCAAGCTCGATAGGGCCGTAGAAAAAGCTGCGAAGATTATCCAGGCTCAGCTCGATACTCTGCCGGCCGAGTTGGCGAAGGCGAAGCGCCGGGAGCTCAGCAGGATGGCCATCACCGCTTCCCACGCCGCAAAGAACGGAAAACGCTCACGACTTCGGCGAACCTCGGCGATTCGTCCTTCAAGCCGATCCCGCGCAAAAACTGCATAAGCTCCTTTTCATCCCCGAATTCATAAATCTTGCGCAGATCGTTCTCAATTGAGCGAAGTTCCGAGCGAGTATGCTTGCGGCCGGGATGCCTTTCCCGCTCGATCGCATCGCGAATCTCTTTTTCGTCAGTCATCGGTACGGTTGGTAGTGTCTAATTTCCGCGTCGAATTATCACACGCGACAACGGATAAGCAATCCGTACATTCCCGGCCGACGTGTCAACGCGAAGTTAATCTTCTACGGCGGCAGACTCGTCCTCACGACCGAACGCCTGATCACAGAACAAAACATGAACCCCTTCCAACGCATGGCAATCATTACTTGCATCGGGCTACAATGAACTTGTGCGCGTGCGCGTTCTCTTCTTCGGCCAACTTCGCGAAATTACCGGCTTTGCCGAGGATTACGCCGAACTTTCGGATGGCGCGCGCATTGAGGATCTATACGAGCGTTATGGCCGTCGTTTTCCACGCCTGCTCGAATTTCGCGCCAGCGTCGCCGCTTCGATCAATCAGGAATACTCGACATTCCGCGCGCAGCTTGCCACCGATGACGAAGTTGCATTTCTGCCGCCCGTGAGCGGCGGCCAGCAGTCAGCGACGCGCAGCGCTGATCTCTTCGAGCTGACGCGCAGCACAATTCCCATCGACGAGATTTCGCGCAGTTTACGGGCTCCGGAAGATGGGGCGCTGGTGGTCTTCGACGGGTTTGCGCGCAATAATTTCCGCGGACGCGCCACGCTTTATCTGGAATACGAAGCCTACGAAGAAATGGCGCTGGCGAAGATTCGTGAGATTGGCGCGCAGATGCGCGAGAAATTCGCGATTCATCGCATGGCTATCGTCCACAGGCTAGGGCGCGTTGATATCGGCGAGACCTCCATTCTAATCGCCGTCAGCTCCCCGCATCGCGCCGCCGCCTTCGACGCTTGCCGCTACGCCATCGACACCCTCAAGCGCACCGTTCCCATCTGGAAAAAAGAATTCTTCGCCGATGGCGCCATTTGGGCCGATGGCGAAGTTCCTCCCCCGACAGCCAATTCCGCCCCGAGTGAATCTATCTCTTAGATGAATCCACAACAGAACTCAGCCGCGAACTCGCTCGCGAAGGCCGCAGTCTGCACCGTGCTATTCGCCGTCGCAGCGCTCGCATTTCGCGCGCCGGCCACGGCACAATCCAACTCCGCACCGCAGAAAGATCGCAGCACCATCCGCGTGCAAACCAATCTTGTGAATGTTCTCACCAGCGTACAAGATGCGGACGGCCATCCACTCCTCGATCTCCCCAAAGAAAGTTTTCAAATCCTCGAAGAAAGTGTCCCGCAAGAAATCACTCGCTTCGAAGCCGAGACCAGCCAGCCTCTCGATCTTGCCCTGATGCTCGACACCAGCCTCAGCACCACCAAGGAACTGAAATTCGAAACCGAGACCGCCGCTCATTTCATCCACCAAGTCGTCCGCCCCACGGATCGCCTAGCCGTTTTCGAATTCTCCGACGAAGTCACGCAGCTCTCCACTTTTTCCAACGACGTGAACTACCTTCAATCCGCCGCCCGCCGCATGACCAACGGCGCCGGCACGGTTCTCTACGATTCGCTGGTCCTTGGCTCGCATGCACTCGATCGCCTCACGCGCGATCGCCGCCGCGTGATCGTCCTGGTAACCGACGCCGGCGAAACCACCAGCTCCTCCAAATTCGAAGAAGCTCGCCGCGCCGCCATCGCTTCCGGCGCGCTGCTCTACTCCATCGTCGTCCGCCCCGTCCCCAATGAAAGCGGGCGCAACACGGCCGGCGAGCACGCGTTGATCACCATCACCGACAGCACCGGCGGCGCGCTTTTCTACCTCGATACGTTCGATCAGTTGGAAGGATTATTCGACAGGATCAATCGCGAGCTTCGCACGCAGTATTTGTTGAGCTACTATCCAACGCCGGCACCGCCGCCCAACGTCTATCGCCACATCGAGCTTCGCGTAAAAGGCGGAACGCCGTTACACTATCGCAAGGAATATCTCTCCATAGGATACGTGAAATGACCGATTCGAATTCAGACGCGGCAAATTATCTCGAAGTAGCCGTCGAAGCCGCACGCGAAGCCGGCGCCGTCCTGCGCACCGAATTCGATCGCCCCAAGAAAATCTCGTACAAGGGAGAAGTGGACATCGTCACCGAATCCGACAAGCGCTCCGAGGCAATAATCGTCGAGCGCCTGCAAAATCGCTTTCCGAAGCACGCCATCATCGCCGAAGAAGGCGGCGGCGACGCCGAAAAGCACGCGCGCTACCGCTGGTTCGTAGATCCGCTCGACGGCACCACAAATTTCGCCCACGGCTTTCCGGTATTCGCGGTTTCCATCGCGTTACTCGACGACGGCGAGCCGCTGGTCGGCGCCGTTTTCAATCCCATCTCGAATGAACTTTTCACCGCGGTCCGCAATCAAGGCGCGCAGCTAAATCAAAAACCGATTCACGTTTCCGATATCGCCACGCTCTCAAAAAGCCTGCTCTCCACTGGCTTCCCAACGCACAAGCGCCAGAGCAATCCGAATATTCACTATTATTGGGAATTCACTCTGCGTTCGCACGGCGTCCGCCGCGCAGGCTCGGCCGCGTTAGATCTTTGCTGCGTAGCCGCCGGCCGCTTCGATGGTTTCTGGGAATTTGGTTTGAAGTCTTGGGACACTGCCGCCGGAATTCTGATCGTCCGCGAAGCCGGAGGCACGGTCACAGATTTCGAAGGCCGCCCCGCTCACCCAGGCGATCGCGAACTATTTGCGTCCAACGGCGCGATCCACCAGGAACTGCTAACCATCGCAGCCGAAATCGCTGCCCGTCCAGCTACGCTCCCGCAGTAACCCGCAGTTCGGCCTGCGCGCCCGAATTCCCATTTTTCGATGGCTTCACTCCGAGGTGCTCAAGAAACTGCGCGCTAGCTCGCGTCAAAGATCTTCCCTTCAAGGTAACCGCCCCAATCGTTCGCTCAGCCCTCACATCCGAAAGCGGAATGAAACAACAACCAGCCCGCTTCTCCACCGCCATCGCCGGAACCACCGAAACTCCCAGTCCCGCGCACACCATGCTCAATATGCTGCTGAATTGCCCGCTCTCGAACACGATCTGCGGAGTCAGCCGCGCCCTGTTGCACGCCTCGACCGTAGTTGCGCGAAAGCAGTGTCCATCGCGCAGCAACAGAAATGGTTCCCCGTGAAGCTCACCGAGCGAGACCTCGCGCCGTTTCGCGAGCTCATGCCGCTTCGGTAACACCGCAAAAAGCTTCTCCGTCATCAATGGAAACGATTCAAACTCGTGGCTGCGCACCGGCACCGGAAGCGCCACAACCGCGATGTCGATTGAGCCTGCCCGCAGCTTGTCCAGCAGCAAGGGGGTGATCTCTTCCGTCACTGTCACGTGCGCCTGCGCCCATTTCCGCGAGAACGTCGCCAGAATCGCCGGTAGAAAATAGGGCGCGATCGTTGGTATCACTCCGACGGAAATCAGTCCGGTAATCGACGTCTTTTTCTCGACGATGTCGCTCCGCGCCGATTCCAGATCGCGCAGCACCGCTCGCGCTCGCGGCAGAAACGACTTGCCGAGTTCTGTGAGCCTAACCGAGCGCCCCAACCGGTCAAAAAGCCGCGTGCCCAATTCATCTTCTAGTTTTCCAATCTGCTGCGAAAGCGATGGCTGCGACACGTGCGTCTGCTGCGCGGCGCGGCTGAAGCTCCCCGTGTCGGCAATCGCACAAAAATATCTAAGCTGATGAAGTTCCATTAGTCCTTCCTATCAGTACGATGGGAAACAAGTATTGGATGCAGGAAACAGCGAAATGTACGCTGCCAGCCGAAGAGAAACTTCTCATATTGGCGAGTGCCAAAGCGGTACGAGGTTTTCTCCTCAAATAATGGAGATACAGTATGACTAAACTGTAATCCTCCCAAAAATAGGAGATATACGATGGAACGTTCGGAACCTATGTTTAAGAAGAAGTCGAACCGCCGCTCATTTATCAAAGACGGGATGGTGGCCGCAGGCGTGGCCACTGTAGGCGCCGGCCTTGCCGCGAGCGGGGTATCCACATTCGGGGCCCAGAATTCAGGCCGTTTAACTCCAGGAGACGCTGCCATTCTTCGTTTCCTCGCTGCAGCCGAAATCATCGAATCGGATCTTTGGGTCCAGTATGCAGAACTAGGCGGCATCGGCAATAATCCCCCCATTGAGGTCGACCCGAATCCGAATCCGCCGCAGAATAACTATCAGATCGCGCTATCGAACCTCGATGGCGATGGCCCGCAATACATCACCAGCAACACGCTGGATGAACAGAGCCACGCCGCTTTCCTGAATGCCTATCTCGAGTCAAGAGGCGCCGAGCCCGTCAACTTCGACGAATTCCGCACTCTGGAAGGCAGCATTGCGACAGGATCATCCGGCATCAAGCGCCTCACCAACCTCATGCATCTAAACGTCGATACCAGCTGGTTCGTCCGTTACCGCAGCACCACCAATCCAGACCTCGGCGCGACGTTCCCTCAAGCCATCTCGCTCAACAACGTTACGGCCATTCCCCGCAACGACAATGATTTCAACGGGGCTCCCAACGCCAATTTCCAAGGCAACGACCACGTTCAGGCCATCGCCAACGTAGCCGGCTTTCACTTTGGCTACATTGAGCAAGGCGGCTCGAGTCTTTATGCAACCATGAGCCAGAAAGTGACCGATCCACAAGTGCTCGAAATCACCCTGGGCATCGGCGGAGACGAGATCGCGCACTTCCTGGAATGGGTCGATTTCGCCGGCAACGGTGTGCAGGCCCCAGTCGCGCCGTTTACGGACCCCATCTCTGGCCTGACGTTCCCCGATTTCTTCAACAATCCACCACTGAAACCAGCCAACTTGGTTCAGCCCAGCCTGATCTTTCCCGTTCCTTGCGAATTCATCAGCCCCAAGCTCCCGCATGTCGCCATCATTCGTCCGCTAACCGACAAATTCGCGGGCGCCGTGGCCACCATCGCAAGCTTCACGGCCGATGGGCTCTTCGTCGGTCAAAGCAAGCAGTTCCTCAATACGCTGCAAGTTATGGCTCTCGAAGCGGATGCCGCCATCCGCCTGTAAATGTGACGATTGAGCGTCGGTCGTCGTTTCACAAGGGCCGGGGGATCCTGATAAAGGGTTCCCCGGTCAATAACCTCGACCCTGCTCGTTTGCTGACGCGGCGCGGCAGTCTACTCCACCCATAAACTCAAACAGAGGCATTCTTATTCCATAGGACTTGCCTATCAATTTTAGCTGAACTATATATTGGATGTATAGTTGCCAACGGGGTACGTCGGTGGCCTACCCGCGCATTTCGCGTTCCGCTCCGGCAAATAGCGATCGCATCGCCCGCCACACCAGCCGAATCGTGACTACCACGACCACTAGCCCCACGAGCACGATCGAAGCCGCCGCATAGGGATGCTTCGTCGCGAACCACACCAGGAAAATCGCAATCGCATCTTCGCCTAGACTCAGGCCAATATTAGAGAACGGCTCAGGCGAAGCGGTCACCGCAACTCGCGCCGCCGTCTTCCCACCATGCGCCGCCAACGCGATCACTCCTCCGGCCAACGCGCAAAGCGCCTGCTCTCCCGGCGAAAGCTGCGACGTAGCCAGATAAGCGATCAGCGCCGCCACCGGAACGCGCACAAACGTATGCAGCGCATTCCAGATCAAATCAAACGCCGGAATCTTGTCCCCGAAAAACTCGACAACAAATAAAATCGCGCTGCCCCCGATAATCCACCAGCTCTGCAAAGCGTGCAGCGGCGCAGGCAAGGCAACCGCACCGGCCCGCGCGAGCAACCCCAAAGTTGCCACCGTGGCGTAAACATTCAATCCCGCCGCGAAGCACACCGCCGCAAGAATCGCAAAGTAGCGCCCGCCAATTGGCGACATCAAGTTTCGCACTCCGCGATTCTATTATCATTTGTGATGACTGCAATGTTTTGTCAGGGCATGACTTTTTACCCTGAGCGAAGTCGAAGGGCAGTCATGCCGCAAGTGCCGCAAAGCAGTACGGCCTCACAGGGCGCGGAAAAAACCGAAAACGCCGTCATCCCGAGCGCAGCGAGGGATCCCTCTTGGTTTAAATGCCCGCAAAAAGAGGGATTCCTCGTCGCTTTTCGGAATGACAGCGATTTTGACTTTTTCCGCAACTACTTCAGCGGCTGAGGTTCTGTTTTGCGAGTTCTTACAGGGACTGTTGAGCTGCCTAGGGCGCCGATGTTGGCGATGGCGGAGTCGCGGGCACGATCGAAGGCGCGGACACGGGCAGCGCAGGCTTGAGCAGGTCCGGGCGCGGAAACGCGAAGATGCCAAACGGATCCGCGGCCATCACCAGCCGGTCGGATTCGACCAGAATGACATTGGGCTTTATCGAAGCTGATTCCGTGGAGTAAAGCGAGTACACGCCCATCCGGCTCCCATCCTTATCGAAATGAAAGAGCAAATTGCCGACGGCGGCCCAGACTTCCTGCGTGGTGGGATCGACGCCGATGGCATCAAACTCCGGTCTAAGCTCATCCTCGCGCGCACGCATCTGAATTTTTATGCTGGCTCGTACTCCGGTGGTGTCGCGATGCGCGTACGAGCCGCCACGACCTTCGCCCTCACCGCCCCCGAAGCCGCCGCCTTCTCCGCCGCCCTCGTGATGCACCCCGCCGCCTCCGAATTCACGGCCGGCACCCGCGCCGCCGTACGCTCCGATTCCCTGATCGGTTGACTCCGCCGAACGCTCGCCGGGGCCCGAAGGCCGCAACCCGAACTTAAAGGTCGTGCCCTGTTGCTGGGCGATGAATTCTTTCGAGGGAATCGCGATTTCGTATGCCGCGTAGCCATATTCGTCGTATTTGCGGATGGTCGGGTCGGGAAGATACATCAGCGAATAATAGAAATGTCCTTCGCTATCCTCGGTAAAAAATCCGCGGCTCAAGAGTGCATTGGGTGCGGTGATGTCGGTCGAATTCGAGGTGCCACCGATGCTTCGCACGCGCCGGCCGCTGGCATCGAACACATCCACGAAGCGCTGCGACGCGGGACTCGCGACCGCAATTTCGCCGCTTGAGAGCGCCGCGACGGAGACGGGCGCTGTCACGGGAATCTTTCCCGCAAACGTCCCATCCGCTGCGTAAATCTTGATTTCATTCGCGCCGCGATCTGCCACGTACACGCGGCCGCTCGAATCAAGATAGAAATCTTCGCCGAATACGATTTTGGAATCCGCCGCAGGATTGGCCGGCACCTGCCCCACTTTCGCGCCCGCGGGCGAGTAGATTTCCACCGTGGCACCGGGCGCTGCAAGCACGTAGTAGCGTCCGGAGGCATCGCGATGAATCGCGCGGATGCCCGTCCCCGCGTTCGGAAGCAATCGCCTTTGCGCGTTCAGATGCTCGGCATTTTCAGTGGTATGCACGGTAATATCCTGGCGCTGTGAAGATATTCGCAGTTGCGCGTTCACCGTCGAGCCAGCCCCGGCCGAAACTTGCACGCCGCCCTGTTCGAACGTCTCGAAGCCGGTGAACACCACGCGCACCTCGTACGATCCCGGCGCGACGTCGGTGAAGCTGTAGCGTCCTTTGTCATCCGTCGTGGCCACGCGCTCAACCGAATTCGCATCGATCAGGTGCACGGTAGCCTTGGCCACCACCGCGCCGCTCGGATCGGTAACGGTTCCGCGTACCGACGACGCAGCCTGAGCCCACGCCATTTTCGGCGCCGCGGCCAGCCAAACGCCCAGAACGATGACGCAAGATCGCATCCACACACTCATCTTCACACCCAGCCTCCATACTCAGCAGGGCAACCGGCCAACGGGGAGTTCGAATCGAGCGAGCACGTGAGCCAGCCTGAAATTTCAGGCATCAGCAGGAACTTGAACGGCCAGCAGGAATTCCGCACACACTCCCAATCGTTCTTCGGCGCACAACACAAAAAGTTCCGAAAATCCGCTCCGTGCGAACTTAGAGAGCCGCCAGCGAAATTGAGTTGCCTCGCCTAAAGCGTACCCCGAAGCAGCACGCGCAGCCAGCCCTGATCCGGAAAAGTAGGCCGCTATGCTGCGCAGGAAACTCTGGTACTTCCGTTGAATTGACGCCGTCGATTCGGATTGTTACGGTCGTTTGAGAGCTCCCAACGCGATGCAGAAGCGCCGCACCCACGATCGCCGCCGCCGGCCACGCCTGGCTGATCCGATTCACCGCATCACCACGCGCTGGCGCAGCGGCGGTGTCGAGCAATATCCGCTCGGCAAAGACGAAACTCACCGCACCCTGCAGCGTATGGGCAGCGGATTCGAGATCACCAATCACCGCATCCGCCTCGAGGTGCTGCCCGAAGCCTTTCGCGGCTTCCGCATCATTCAGCTCACCGACATTCATCACGGCGTTTTTCTGCCGGGCGACATACTGCGCTATGTAGTCGAGACCGTAAACGAGCTTGAGCCTGACCTCGTCGCCGTCACCGGCGATTTCGTTACCTATTCGCGCGCTTACATCGAGCCGGTAGCCGAGATTCTGGCCCACGTGAAGGCCAAGCAAGGAGTTTTCGCCGTGCTCGGGAATCACGATTTCCGCGTAGGCGCCGACGAAATCACCGAGTCGCTCGAGAGCGCCGGCATCGAAGTCTTGCGCAACTCACATACGCGACTGCGCCGCCGCGGCCAGTCTCTCTATCTCGCGGGCATCGACGATTGGAATTACCGCCCGGATTTGCCGCGTGCCATTCGCGGCATCCCGAAAAATTCGTCCACGGTGCTGCTCTCGCACAATCCCGCAATCATCCAAGCGGCCGCGCAGGAAAAAATCGGTCTGGTGCTTTCGGGCCACACTCACGGCGGGCAGGTAAATATTCCTTTTCTAGGCAATATCTGGGGACGTTCGGCCAAGCAGCTTGAATTCAAAGTCGGCTGGGGGCGCTTGGGCCATACTCAAATTTATGTAAGCCGCGGAATCGGCACCATCGTCTTGCCGCTACGCTTCCGCTGCCCCGCGGAAATCCCGCAGCTCGCCCTCGATTCGTTGCATTCCGCAGCGTGATTGAAAAACGCCGCCGGCGGTACGAAAGGCGCGGCGCGTTGACTTGCCCTGACGCGCGACATAATATGCGCGTCGATGCCTGATTCCTCCTCATTTTCCGGCCGCACAATCTCCCACTACCGCGTGCTCGAGAAACTCGGCGGCGGAGGCATGGGCGTGGTCTTCAAAGCCCAGGACATAAAGCTCGATCGCTTCGTAGCCCTGAAATTCCTTCCGGACGACGTGGCCAAAGACGCGCAGGCTCTGAGCCGCTTCCAGCGAGAAGCCAAGGCTGCCTCCGCGCTAAACCATCCGAATATCTGCACCATCTACGAAATCGGCGATGAGAACGGCAAAGCCTACATTGTGATGGAATACATGGAAGGCCAGACGCTGAAGCATCGCATCGGCGGCCGTCCGGTTGATTTGGAAACGCTGCTCGACCTCTCCATCGAAATCGCAGACGCGCTGGACGCGGCGCACGCAAAAGGCATCGTGCATCGCGATATCAAGCCCGCAAATATTTTCGTCACCGAGCGCGGCCACGCCAAGGTTCTGGATTTCGGACTGGCGAAAGTCGCGCCAAAAAAAGACGCCTCGCACGACGATCCAACCCAGGTGACGGCCACGGACGCAGGAGTAGGCGAAATTGATCTCACCAGTCCCGGCACCACGGTCGGTACGGTCGCCTACATGTCGCCCGAGCAACTGGGCGCCAAGGATTTGGATCCGCGCACGGATCTATTTTCTTTCGGAGTAGTTCTCTACGAAATGGCTACGGGCACGCTACCGTTCCGTGGCGACAGTTCGGCGCTGGTCACCAATGCCATTCTGACTCGCTCGCCGATACCGCCATTGCGATTGAATCCCGATATTCCGCCGAAATTGGAAGATGTAATCAACCGCGCGTTGGAGAAAGATCGCAACCTGCGCTACCAGCACGCCAACGAGATGCGCGCCGAGTTGCAGCGTCTGAAGCGCGACACAGACACCAGCCGAGTCGCGGCAGCCAATTCCGGGCCAGTCGCGGCAGCGCAGGACACCGTCTCCCAGAGCGCCGTCCAGCAACCCGCGCGGCCGTCAGGCTCTGTTCCGGCGGCCGGTTCATCGGCAGCCGTCAGCGTCGCGGAAGCTCCAACCACCGCGGCAAAAAAACTCTGGAAGATTCTAGTTCCCGCCGCCGTAGTAGTGATCGCCGCCATCGTCGCCGCAGTTTTCTTCTTACGCCCGCGTCCAGCAGCGCCTTTGACCGAAAAGGACACCGTCGTCCTCGCCGATTTCGATAATTCCACCGGAGACCCCGTCTTCGACGGCGCATTGAAGCAGGCACTCGCCGTGCAGCTCGGACAATCTCCCTTTCTCAACATTCTCTCCGATCGCAAAGTCGAGGAGACACTGCGCCTGATGGGCCGCCCGGCAAACGATCGCATCACGCGCGACGTCGCCAGAGAACTCTGCGTGCGCACCGGCAGCAAGGCCATTCTCCTCGGCTCGATCTCCAACTTAGGCGGTCAATACATCGTCGCCATCAACGCAGTCGGCTGCTCCACCGGAGACGCACTCGCCACGGAGCAAGAAGAGGCTGCGACGAAACCCGATGTGCTGAAGGCCCTAAGCAAGGCAGCAGCCAACCTCCGCAGCCACCTCGGCGAATCGCTGGCCTCCGTTCAGAAGTTCGATGTTCCGGTGGAAGCCACCACAACATCGCTCGAGGCCCTGAAAGCCTTCAGCATGGGAATTACTTCCAGCCGCACAAAAGGAGCCGCCGCGTCGATTCCTTTCTTCAAACGCGCACTCGAACTCGACCCCAATTTCGCCGCAGCCTACGCCGGCCTCGGGGTGCAATACAGCAACCTCGGACAAGCCAGTCTGTCTGCGGAGAATATCAAGAAGGCTTACGCGCTGCGCGACCGCGTCAGTGAACATGAGAAATACCGCATCGCCGCCTTGTACTACGATTCCGTCACCGGCGAGGAAGAGCAGGCCATGCAAGTCTATGAAATGTGGGCCAAGAGCTATCCTCAGGAAGCGGTGGCGCATGGCAACTTGGGGGCAATTTATAGCGAACTTGGGCAATACGATAAGGCTCTGGCCGAAACCCAAGAGGCCGTGCGATTAGAACCGAACAGTGTAAGCAGTTATGTGAATTTCACAGAAATTTACCTTCAACTCAACCGGCCCGACGACGCGACAAAAGCGATTGAGCAAGCCCAGCAGCGCAAGCTCGACGACGACAGCTTGCACTGGGCAATGTATCTACTGGCCTTCTACAAAGGTGACGTGGCGGAAATGGAGCGGCAAGTAAATTGGGCCGCAGGGAAACCAGGGGACGAAGACGCACTGCTTTCCTTCCAATCCGACACTGAGGCGTACTACGGACGGCTCGCGAAAGCGCAAGACTTCTCCCGGCGCGCTGTGGATTCAGCCGTTCGCAACGACTCGAAAGAAACGGCAGCGCTGTGGCAGGTCAATGCCGCGTTGCGTGAAGCGGAATTCGGTAACACAGCGGTCGCCAAGCAGCAGGTTGCCGCGGCACTGGCGCTGGCTCCTGGCCGGGACGTGAAGCTATTCGCTGGATTGGCGAAGGCGCGCGTTGGTGATACCGCCGGCGCAAAGGCCATCCTAGAAGAGATGGAAAAGACCTACCCTTCAAATTTAACGATGAAGGATTACTGGCTGCCAACCATCAAGGCGGCGACGGAACTCAACGCCAACAATCCCACGCAAGCCGTGCTCTCTCTCGAAGCTGCACTACCGTATGAACTCGGCGCCCCGCCACAATTGCAAGTGGCCACCATGTACCCCGTGTACATTCGCGGCCAAGCCCAACTAGCTGCCCGCAATGGCGCCGCCGCGGCCACCGAGTTTCAGAAGTTTCTCGACCACCGGGGAATCACACTAAACTTCCCGCTCGGTGCACTCGCGCATCTCGGCCTGGCCCGCGCCTACGCCATGCAAGGCGACAGCGCCAAAGCCCGCGCCGCCTACAACGATTTCTTCACGCTATGGAAAGACGCCGACCCAGACATCCCCATCCTGCAACAAGCCAAGGCTGAGGCAGCGCAACTAAAGTAGGGGAGGGTGCTTTAGACCCTCCCACAGTTCGGCTCTCTTTCATTCTGAATTTGTTGCGGCT
>Ga0209655_10000422_pt1 | contig 16045 bp, 12 predicted proteins | sample BogFormECP03_OM2_FD_188236 | JGI IMG/M metagenome (GOLD analysis project Ga0209655, IMG submission 188236) | Bog forest soil microbial communities from Calvert Island, British Columbia, Canada - ECP03_OM2 (SPAdes) (version 2) | ecosystem: Environmental > Aquatic > Freshwater > Wetlands > Bog ...
GGATGTCGCGACGAAAATCAGCATGGAGCTGCGCAATCAATATGTCTTGGGATATAGACCGAGCGATCACAACCACGATGGGAAATGGCGCAAGATTAAGATCAAGCTGCGCCCGCCGAAGGGACTGCCACCGCTTACCGTTTATGCCAAGACCGGATATTACGCACCCGGGCATTAGGCATTTTCTTTCCTTTGCGTTTTTGAGTCTGGCGCTGGTAGTGTGCGCGGCCCCTGCTGCTCTGGCGCAAAATCCGGTGCCGAGTACCCTGCCCCCGTCGCCGCCGCCTCCCCCTGGATATGGACAATCGCAAGGCTCGAACGCACAGCAGGATCAGAGCCATCATCTGAAATCGGTGGTGGATTTGGTGGTGCTGCATGCGACGGTGGTGGACGACAAGGGACAATTCGTGCCGGGTCTGACGGGAAGTGATTTTCGGGTGTTTGAAGACAAGGTGGAGCAGAAGATTTCGGTATTTTCGAAAGAAGATATTCCGGTGACGATGGGACTGGTAATCGACAACAGCGGGAGCATGAAGGAGAAGCGGCCGCAGGTGAATGCTGCGGCGCTTTCGTTTGTGCGCACCAGCAATCCGGCGGACGAAGTTTTCGTGGTGAATTTTAACGACGAGTATTATTTGGATTTGGATGAGGATTTCACAAGCAATGCGCAGGAATTGCATGAGGCTTTGGAGCGGATTGACACGCGGGGCAGTACCGCTTTGTATGACGCGATTATTGGATCGCTCGACCATTTGAAGAAGGGGCACAAGGATAAACGCGTTTTGCTGGTGATTACGGATGGGGATGATGACGCCAGCCGAAAGGATTTTTCTTACACGGTGAAGGCGGCGGTGGAATCGAACGCAGTGATTTATGCGATTGGCGTGTTTAGCGATGAGGATCGGAAGAATCAGAAGAAGATGGTGCGGAAGTCGAAGAAAGAGCTGACCACATTGGCGGAATCTACGGGCGGGTTGGCTTTCTTTCCAGACCGGTTGGAGGACGTGGATCCGGTTTGCGTGCAGGTGGCGCGGGATATTCGCAATCAATATACGTTGGGGTATTACCCGACGAACGCGGCTAAAGATGGGACTTTTCGCAGTGTGAAGGTGGAATTGGTGCCATCGAAGGGCCATGAGAAATTGTCGGTGCGGACGCGGACTGGGTATTACGCGCAGAAGGCTGCGCCGGGGCAGGGAGATTAGGCCGCAGCGAATTGTTTTCTCTGTTTCCTCGTTTTACTTCTTCAAGTGTTCAACATCTGCAGAAAACTGACTCCGTGGGGGATTTTCGTTTGAAAATTTTCTGCTACGGTTTGGCCCATGTCGGCGAGCGTGTCGCGTGTGCCTAGATTTGCGGCTGCTGCGCTTGTGCTGGGGGTGTACGCGAGGATTGGGACGTATTCGCGAGAGTGATCTGTGGTGGGATTCACTGGATCGGGGTCACAGCCGTGGTCGGCGGTGATTATTAGCAGGTCGTCGGCGCGCATCGCTTGGAGGAACGGGCCTAGGAGTTGGTCGAATTCTTCTAGGGATTTTGCGAAACCTTCTACGTCTTTGCGGTGGCCGTAGAGCATGTCGAAATCTACGAGGTTGGCGAAGAGCAGGCCTTTTGACCGTTGCACTAGAGATTCGGTTAGTTTGCCCATGCCGTCGGCGTTATTTTTTGTGGTTACGTAGTCGTTTACGCCGCGGGCGTTGTAGATGTCGTGGATTTTGCCTATGCCGAAGACGGGGGTTTTGTTCTCCGCGAGGACGTCGAGGAGCATGGGCCGCGGCGGTTCGACGGCGTAATCGTGGCGGCGTTCGGTGCGGCGGAAATTTCCTGGCGTGCCGGTAAAGGGGCGGGCGATTACTCGGCCTACGCGGTTGGGGCCGTCGAGAAGTTTTCTGGCGATTTCGCACATGCGATAAAGCTCCGGGACGGGTATGACATCTTCGTGCGCGGCGATTTGGAACACGCTGTCGCCGGAGGTATAGACGATGGGGTAGCCGGTGCGCATGTGTTCTGCGCCTAGTTCTTTTAGGATTTCTGTGCCGGAGGCGGGCTTGTTGGCTAGCGTGCGGCGGCCGATCTGGCGTTCGAATTCGGCGATTAGCGCTGGCGGAAAACCGCTGGGATAGACTGGGAAAGCTTGATTGAGCCAGATGCCGGCCATTTCCCAGTGGCCTGTGGTGGTGTCTTTTCCGGGGGAGCGCGTGGCGCCTTTGCCGTAGCTTCCGATTGGAGGCGCGGGTGGAGTGAGATGGTCGAGCGGTTTGATATTCGCAAGGCCGAGGCGGACGAGATTCGGGAGACGCAGCGGACGCGAGCGGGCGATGTGTCCCAGCGTGTCGCGGCCTACATCGCCGTAATCGGCGGCGTCGGGGAGTTCGCCGATGCCGACACTATCGAGGACGATCCAGATCACGCGCGCGAACTGCGTAGTGTCCTGCTTCACTTGTGCCTCCGTGATGATTGGGCGGCGCTGCAGATTTGCGTTCGTCGTGCGCTGGATCTATGCAGGCTTCCGCAAACTATCGCGAATGACCAGTCGATATCCTTAATGCGACTGTTTCAGCGGCGGAAAATCGGCGTCGAACGGCCCTGTTACTGAGAATGGAACGGCGGTCCCAAACTTGACCTCGAACATCACGCCATTGTCTGTATGCGAGATGAAGGTACGAATATTGTCGAAGCCAGCTTTTGCGGCGATCCCGCTGACCTGATATAGGTCGCTGATCTTTGCGCTGTCCTCCACAATCGCAACGACCGGGTAGTCTGAACCCAAACTATCGTGAAGCTTGTTGAATGCGAAGAGGGGGTCTTTCCCGGGCGCCAGGTCGGGTTCGACCTTGAACGTCAATTGCCCATGGGTTCGCTGAACGAGCGCCACAATGGGTTTCGAATTTCGTGGAGCTGTTGCTTGTCCGTGCATCTGAGACCAATCGAGAAATGAGCACAAAAGAAGAGCAAATGAGACCAATCCTATTTTCGCGTAAGTTCCCCTCATGTTAGAAGTTCCTCCCATCTGCTACGAAAGTCTAAGCCCAAAGCTGGACTGGCACGAATGAAATTGCGGATATGAGATTAGCCATGTTCGAGAGCCGGTCTTCAGCGATGACGTTTCTTGTGGCACGTCATCGGGTTGGCTACGCACGGCCGCTCCTGTAGATTTCGATGTACCGTCAATCACAAAGCGTGCATACCTGAAAGCTATACGCAGAAAACTACTCGCGCCGATGCCCTAACGACGATTTGCCGGGGTTGACTGGTGGGCGTATAATTTTTGGTTTACACATATGTCGACAGAGCCCTTAGACAAGCTGCCTCGCGGCGAAGCGGAAACGGAGGGAGTTTCCGTGGGCCGGAGTGCGTCCGGAGGCGGGAGCGCCGCGGGCGCGACTTCCGCTGGCGCGAAGCCTGGCGCGGCTGGCGCAGTTCCCCTCCCTGGGGATATTGAGGAGATACGTGTGCGCGGGGCGCGCGTGCACAACCTCAAGAACATAGACTTCGTGATCCCTCACAACGCTATCACTGTGGTTAGCGGCGTCTCCGGCTCCGGCAAATCCAGTTTGGCGTTCGATACGTTGTACGCCGAAGGTCAGCGGCGGTATATCGAATCGCTTTCGGCTTATGCGCGGCAATTTTTGGAGCGGATCGAGAAGCCGGACGTGGATGAGATTACCGGGATTGCGCCCGCAATCTCGATACGGCAGAAGAATTCGACGCGCAATCCGCGCTCGACCGTCGCGACGGCTACGGAAATTTATGATTACCTCCGGCTGCTGTATGCGCGGATCGGGCGGACGTTCTGTTTACGTTGCGGCGAGGAAGTGCGCAAGGACACGCTGGATGAAATCGCTACGCGGGTGCTGGCGTTGCCGGCCGGGCGGCGGTTTTACGTGTTGTATGAATTGAAACTGACGGCGGAAGTGGCTACGAATGCGCCCCAGGCACCGCGGGCGCGGAAGGCGGTGCGTCCGGCGGCGGATGCGATTCGCGAGGCGCTGATCAGTTTGCGCAAGCGCGGGTTCAACCGGATTTATCAGGGTGGGCGCGTATTTGAATTTGCGACCCCGGAAGATTTGCTGGACGTGGATTTCACGAAGCCCGTGTACGTGCTGGTGGACCGGCTGGAACTTTCGCCAGAAGTGCGCTCGCGGGTGATGGACTCGATCGAAATCTGCTACCGCGAAGGACGCGGCGAAGCGATTTTGGAATTTGCGCCGGAGGTACGTGAAAACGCCGCGGGGGCGAAGCCCGAGCGGATGGTCTTCAACGAGCGGTTCGAGTGCAAGAAGTGCGGAGCGGTTTATCAGGAGCCTGAGCCGCGGCTTTTTTCGTTCAACAATCCTTATGGCGCGTGCCCGCGCTGCCAGGGATTCGGGAATACCGTGGATTTCGATCTGGACCGGGTGATTCCAGACAAAAGCAAAACGTTGAACGAAGGCGCGATCGAGCCGTGGACCAAGCCGCGCTACCGGCAATTGACCATGGACATGCGGCGGTACGCGCGCGCGAAAGGCATTCCGATGGATGTCCCGTTCCGCGATCTGACGGCGGCGCAGCGGCACGCGATTTTGGATGGCGACAAGGGCGAAGAATATATCGGAGTGAAAGGATTTTTCGGCTGGCTGGAGCGCAAGAAATATAAGTTGCACGTGCGCGTGTTTCTGAGCCGCTATCGCGGGTATGCGACTTGTCCGGATTGTCGTGGGACGCGGTTACGGGCTGAGGCGCGAGCGGTGAAAATCGCGGGGCGCTCGATTACGGAAGTTTGCCAAATGACGGTGAAAGAGGCGCGGCCGTTTTTTCAGAATTTGCAATTGAGCGAGAGCGAGGCGGCGATTGTCGAGAAAGTTTTGGAAGAGACGCAGCAGCGGTTGCGATTTCTGGATGATGTCGGCCTCGATTATTTGACTTTGGACCGGCTGACTTCAACTTTGTCGGGCGGCGAAGCGCAGCGGATACAGCTCGCGACTTCGCTGGGGTCGCATCTGGTGGGTGCTTTGTATGTGTTGGATGAGCCTTCGATTGGATTGCATCCGCGCGACACTACTCGGTTGATTGAAATCTTGAAGGGATTGCGCGACCTCGGAAATACTTTGCTGGTGGTGGAGCACGATCCGGACACGATCATGGCCGCGGATTATGTGCTGGATTTGGGTCCGGGAGCGGGCGAGCACGGCGGAAAATTGATTTTCGCGGGGACGCGCGAGGCGATGTTGACGGATGCGCATTCGCTGACGGGGCGTTACCTGCGCGGCGAATTGAAAATCGCGGTGCCTGCGCGACGGCGCAAGACTACGGGAAAATTTCTGAAAATTATTGGAGCGCACAGCCACAATTTGAAGGGCGTGGATGTGATGATTCCGCTAGGGCTGCTGGTGGCGGTGACGGGCGTTTCGGGATCAGGAAAATCCACGCTGGTTTACGATGTGCTTTACAAGGCGCTGCAGGCGAAACGCACCGGCGGAAATTGGAAGGAATGCGCCGATAGGCTGGAGGGCGATCAGTTTTTGGCGGGCGTCGAGATGGTGGACCAATCGCCGATTGGGCGGACGCCGCGATCGAATCCCGCCACTTACCTGAAGGCTTTTGATCCGATACGCGAAGTTTTTGCTTCCACACCTGAGGCGAAGAAACGCGGATTCACGGCGGGACATTTTTCTTTCAATATTCCGGGCGGGCGGTGCGAGGCTTGCCAGGGCGACGGGACGGTGACCGTCGAGATGCGTTTTCTGGCAGACGTGGAACTGGTTTGCGAGGAGTGCCGCGGGACGCGTTATAAGAGCGCAGTGTTGGACGTGCGTTATAAGGACAAAAATATTCACGATGTGCTGCAGATGACGGCGCGGGAGGCGATTACATTTTTTGCGGCGCATCCGAAGGTGACTTCGAAATTACGGGTGCTGGACGAAGTGGGACTGGGTTATCTGCGCCTCGGGCAATCCGGCACGACTCTTTCGGGGGGCGAGGCGCAACGTTTGAAACTGGCGGCGCATCTTACGCGGCAGGAAAATACCGGCATCCTGTATATATTTGATGAGCCGACGACCGGGCTGCATTTCGATGATATCCAGAAATTGCTGACGGCGTTTCGCAAATTGATCGAGGGTGGCGCGTCGGTGCTGATCATCGAGCACAATCTCGATGTGATCAAATCGGCGGACTGGGTGATTGATCTGGGACCGGAAGGCGGCGACGAGGGCGGGCGCGTGGTGGCGGCAGGGACTCCGGAGCAGGTGGCGCGCAATCAGCAATCACACACCGGGAAATATTTGGCGCGAGTTTTGAATGGCGCGCGCAACGGAAACGGCACTGGCAACGGTGCGAATCATGGGAATCATGCGGTGGCGCCGGCCGATGCTGCAGTGCCCGATTTGCCGACGGAATGAAACGCGGAGTGCTCTACTGATGAGGCTGCCGGTGCTTGGCGCGTTGGGCTTCCTTTTAGGCGCGGCGCTGCTGGCATTTTCTGGCGGCGTGGCGTCGGCGCAGGTGGTTGGAACCTCTCGAACGAAAATTCCTCAGGACCCTGCTGCTATAGAACTGAATCGTCTGCTTACTGCCGCGCAGGATGCCGTTAGCAAAAATGATTACGCGAGCGCGGCACAGGATTACCGCGATTACCTTGCAAAGAAGCCCGATGATGCCGTGGTGCATTACGATTTAGGCTATGCGTACACGGCGCTGCAGAAGCAGGCGGAGGCGAAGAGCGAGTACGAGAAAGCGATTGCACTCGATCCGAAAATGGCCGCGGCTTATCAGAATTTGGGCGTGACTTTGATTCCCACGGATCCTGCGGCGGCGATTGAGCCGCTCCAGCACGCGGCTGAGCTGATGCCGGGGGACGCGCGAACGAAGTGGCTGCTGGGGGTCGCGCTGGAAGCGACGAAGAACGATGCCGCGGCCATCGAACAGTATCAGGCCGCGGCGAAACTGGACGCGAAGAGTGTGGAGATTCGCAATTCGCTGGGATTCGCGCTGCTGAGGGCGGGGCGCGCAGGCGAAGCTGAGGCTGCGTTTCGCGAGGCGCTGTCATTGCTACCGGCCGGGCAGCCGGCTGGCGCTGCTGCCAGTGACGCGCGCAAGGGATTGCTGCAAGCGCTGCTGGCGGAGAAAAAGAACGACGAGGCAGCCGCGGAGATGGGCGTTTATCTCGCGGGACATCCTCACGACGCGTCCATGGAACTGGAGCACGCTTCCCTGCTGGTGGAGGCGGGGAAAGATGACGAGGCGCTGACAGAGTTGGATAAAGCCGCGAGCGCTGGGCCGGAATCATTGCGCGCTCTGAAATTGCGGGCGCTGATTTATTTCAACAAGAAGCAGTACGACAACGCCGTGCCGGTGCTTGTGAAAGCCATCGCGCTGGCGCCGCAGGATGCAGAGCTCACGGCGCAATTGGGGCACGCTTATTTGGAAAAAAAAGATTACGCGAACGCGGTACCGGTGCTGGTGGCGGCGCTGAATAAGAATCAACAGAACATTGACGTGCTGAAGGATCTGGTGGCGGCGGAATATCTGAACAAGAATTATCCGGCCGCTTTGCACGGACTGGATGTGTTGGCGCAAAAGGAAACGTTGCCGATGGGAAGCTGGTTCGTGCGCGCGACTTGTTACGATAAACTGGGTCAAGCGGCCCCGGCGCTGGACGCCTACAAGAAATTTCTGGAAATGAACAAGGACGAGAACAGCGACATGTACTTTGAGGCAACCGCACGCGTTCGAACGCTCACGCGCGAGCTCGCGAACCACAAGAGGTAGCACATTGCCGGTGCGTCGGAGGTTTTGGGCAGGCGTTTTAGTGGCGGCGCTGGTTGGGGGTGCGGTGACGGCCCAGGACCGGACGGCGGAGTTGCGCGCGCGATTTCAGAACGAGCAGGACGCTGTGCGCAAGGCGCGGCTGGTGGGACAGTTGGCTGATTCGGAATTTCGCGACATGCACGCGAAGATAGACGCTGGAGATTTAGAGGCGGCGGCCGAAATTGCGGGGAGGGTGCGTGACGAAGCGCGGGCCACCAAGAAAGCGCTGGACGCGAAGAACCGCGACGTGGAAGCGCATCCCGACGGCTACAAGCAGCTGCAAATATCGGTGCGCGAATCGATACGGCGGCTGGACGACATAATGGTGAGCCTGGCGAAGGACGACCAGAAACCGCTGGCGGAGATCCGGGCGGAACTGGAGACGCTGGACCGCGAGTTGATTCACCAGTTGTTTCCGAAGCGGCCGGAACCTAAGCCAGCTGGTGCGCCGCCGGTGCCCGCGGCGGCGCCGGACGCGGATAAACCGAAGAATTAGGAGCGCGCGATGTGGCGGCAGGCACGAAGATTGGGAATCTGGACGATGCTGCTGGTGGCCGCGACGGTGACGATATCGGTTTCCGCGCGCTGCGTTCAGGCCCAGGAAGAGAAGAAGGATTATTTGACGGATGCGGAGGGCGATCGCATACGCGATGCGGTGACGCCTCCGGAGCGGATGAAACTATTCGTGACGTTTGCGGACGACCGATTGAAGAAATTTCAGTATGAGCTGACGCGCACCGTGCCGGAAGGAAGACGCGCAGAGATTTTGAATGGATTGCTAAACGCGTATGCCGGATGCATTGACGATGCGGCGGACCAGATCGAAGTGGCGCGTGAGAAGCAGGTGGATATTCGCGCTTCGTTGAAGATCATGCAAACCAAGGGCAAGGAATTTCTGGCAGCGCTGCAGAAGATTAATCAGGGCGGCCCAGAGTACGACACCTATAAGGATACTTTGCAGGATGCGATCGAGGGAACGCAGGACGCTTTGACGGACGTGGATAAGGCGCTGAAAGAATTGAATCCTGCGCCGGTGCGGAGGAAGCCTTCGTGAAGAAACGGCGCACGAAAAATCTGGTTCCGGGCGGCGAGCGGATCTTTCAGCGGATTTATACGCGGCTTGGTTGCGAAGGGCGGCCGCCGAATTTTGTGGTGGAGTTTCATCCTTACACGGACCTGACGCACACGATTCGTTTGCGCGAAGATACGGCGTATGTGCGTTTGTCAGATGCGCTGGACGATGCGCCGCATCCGGTGGTGGAGGCTACGGCGGCGATTTTGCTGGGGCGTTTGTACCGGCGGGAGCCGCCTAAGGAATTGCTGCAGACTTATCGGGAATTTTCTTATGCGGGGGCGACGCGGCGCCGATTGCTGGCTTTGCGGCAGAGGCGGGCGCGGCGGGTGGAGCACCGGCCGGTCGGCACACATCACGATCTGGATCAGCTTTTTGAGCGGCTGAATGCGCGATATTTTTCTGGGGAGCTTGCCAAGCCGCGGTTGGGTTGGAGCCGGCGAGTTTGGAGCAGCATGCTCGGTTGTTTCGATCCGGCGTTGCAGCAGATTGTGATCAACCGGCAATTGGACCGCGACGTGGTGCCGGAATTTGTGGTGGCTTATGTGATGTATCACGAGATGCTGCATGTGAAGCATCCGATGAAATTTGCGCGCTGCCGCCGGGAGTCGCACGGGACGGAGTTTCGGCGGGAAGAGAAGAAATTTGCGGATTATCAGCGAGCTATGAGGTTTTTGAACCGGTTTCCGCGGCGCTGAGGCGGCTTTCGTCGGCCACGGCATTCGCATTTTCTCCGACACTTACGAGAAGCAGATCCCTGCACTGCGTCCCGCGCCCGCCAAAATACGGCGGGAAAGAAAAAGCGCGGGACCACGTTCGGGATGCCAATGACAGATACCTTTTGAGTGGAGTTTACTTCTTGGAGAGTTTGTCTATTTTTTCGCGGACTTTTTTGGCGTCGGGGGCGTTGGGCAGGACCTGCAGATATTCTTTGTAGTAGCGCAGAGCCTCGGTGGGATCGTTCTTCTTTTCGTAACACTCGGCCAGAAGCAGGCGAGGCTTGGCAAAATTGGCGCGCAGGCGGATCGCGTCTTCGAAGCGGCTGATGGCGGCGTCCGTGTCGCCTTTGTGCAGGTAAAACATTCCGACGTCAATATCTTGTTGGGCGTGGAAGGGATCCCAAGCGGGATCGTCCTCAGGCGGGAGCACGCCGGGTTTGGATTTTTTCGGGGCGTCTTTGGGAGCCGCGGCCGGCGCGGGATCGTCCTCCGGAGCAGGCAGAACTTTCTTTGAGGATGATTCCTGAGGGGCGTCGGGGTCCGGGTTGGGACGCGGAGGCGTGGTGTCCGGCGGTTGTTGCTGTTGCGGCGGCGTGGCCGGCGGTGGCGCAGGTTGCTGGCCTGGTTGATTGTGCTGGTTTTGCTGATCTTGTGATTGGGCGCGACAGGCGGGAGCGCAAAGCAACAGCGCCGCGAGCGGTGAGAACGCCGCTAGGGTGACGAGCAGAATGAATTTTGAGACGCTGCGATGCATCGGGCTCCTGCTGCAATTAGATAGCGTTTGCTATCATTGACGTTGTACGCGACCCGGCGCGTCAAACGTCAATTGGCTTCACTTGACCGCCACTCGGGCGCCGCTCGAACGCTACCTGGGCCGTCGTCAGACTTAGACATTGTAACTCGCCGCCATGGAACTCCGCGAAAAAGTCGCGCAATTGCCTACGCAGCCCGGGGTGTACATGTTTTTGGACGCGGGCGAGAAAATTCTGTACGTGGGCAAGGCGAACTCGCTGCGCAGCCGGGTGCGATCTTATTTCATGGAATCGCACTGGCAGGATGCGAAGACGGGATCGCTGGTGCGCGAGATTGTCGATGTGAATTACATCGTGGTGGACAATCAGAAGGAAGCGCTGGCGCTGGAAAATAATCTGATCAAGCAGCACAAGCCGAAATTCAATGTGCTGTTGCGCGACGATAAGACTTATCCGTATATCCGGTACACGGCGTTTGAGAAATATCCGCGGGTGTATGTGACGCGGCGACTGAATAAAGATGGATCGATTTATTTTGGGCCGTACTTTCCGGCGCGGCTGGCTTATTCGATGGTGAATCTGATTCACAAACATTTTCTGGTGCCATCGTGCACGGTGGATTTGACGCGGACGCATCCGCGGCCTTGTTTGCAGTATTACATTCATCGTTGTTTGGGGCCGTGCGTGGCGGGGTTGGTGACGGACGAGCGTTATACGGAGGCGGCGCGCGATGTGCGGCTGTTTCTGGAGGGGCGGCGGAGCGATCTGGCACAGAGTTTGAAGGAGCGGATGCAATCGGCTTCCGAGGTGGAGCGTTACGAGGAAGCCGCGGGGTATCGCGATTTGCTGCGTACGTTAAACGAGATGGAGGAGCGGCAGAAAATCGTGGCGGCATCGGGTGATGATACGGACGTGCTGGCTTGGTACGCCGAGCCGCCGCAAGTGGCTGTGAATTTATTCCACTTGCGCGGCGGGAAAGTCGTGGACCGAAGGGATTTTTACTGGGAGGACATGGAAGAATTTAATCCCGAGGAATTTTTGCCGTCGTTGATCAAACAATTGTATTTGGATGCGGCTTATTTGCCGCGCTACATCCACACGCCGATGGGATTCGAGGATTGTGGGCTGATCGAGGAAGTGCTGACGGAGCAGGCGGGGCATCGTGTGGAGATATTGAATCCGCAGCGCGGGCAGAAGCATGCGTTTCTGGAATTGGTGGAGAAGAACGCGCAGCATTCGTTTATTCAGCGCTTTCGGATTTTGAAGCCCAGCTCCGCGGCGATTGTGGACGCGCTGGAATCGGCGCTGGGATTGCCGGAGCCGCCGAAACGGATCGAGTGTTTCGATATTTCGCATATCCAGGGATCGGACACGGTGGCTTCCATGGTGGTGTGGGAATCGGGGCGGATGAAGAAGGCGGATTACCGGAAATTCATCATTCGCGGCGAAGCGATGGCGGACGGAGCGGAAAAAGCGGCGGGGATATTGCGCGACGATTTCGCGAGCATGGAGGAGGCGGTGGAGCGGCGTTACCGGCGCCTGCAGGCGGAAAAGAAACCGATGCCTAGCTTGATTTTGATTGATGGCGGGATCGGGCAATTGCACGCGGCCGCGAAGGCGCTGGACAAGCTGGCGATTATTAATCAGCCGATGGCGAGTATCGCGAAGAAGGAAGAGATTTTGTACGTACTGGGGCGCGAGCACGAGCCGGTGGTGCTGGAGCGACATTCGCCGGTGCTGCATTTGATCCAGCAGATTCGCGACGAAACGCACCGGTTCGCGGTGACTTTTCACAGGCAGCGGCGATCGAAGCGGCGATTGCGCACAGCTTTGACGGAGATACGCGGAGTCGGGCCGCGCACGGCGCAGAAACTTTTGCTGCGGTTTGGCAGCGTGGCGCAGTTGCGGCAGCTCACTTTGGAGCAGCTTGCAGCGGAAGTGCCGCGGGCGCAGGCGCAGCGCGTGTTTGAGGCGTTGCGCGAGGCGCAGACTCCGGAAGTTCCTAGCGCGTGAAACCGTCTGGGCGTGGGGCGCGCGTGATTTTTATTTTAATTCACAAGTAGCACGTCGAAGTGGATGGCGACTTCGTCTTTGGCGTGGACGCCGGCTCTTCCTGGCGGCTTGATGCCGAAGTCGGTTTGTTTCACGGTGGACTCGCCGGTGAAATGGCCGTCTTTCAGAGTGACGTGGACGGTGACCGGATGCGTTTGGCCGTGCAGCGTGAGATCTCCGCGGAGGGTCCAGCGGCCTTCGCCGGTGGATTCCGCTGCGGTGGATTTGAAGATGATTTCCTGATGCTGGTCGCTATCGAGGACTTCGGGGCCGAGCATGGTGGCTTGCACTTCGGCGCGATCTTTGTCGGAGGCGTCAGGGTCTATGACGCGCAGGTCGCGGGCGTTCACGTGGATTTCGACGGCAGGATGCGCGCCGGTGTCGGCGGTGCCGCTGTGGATGGAGGCGCGGACTTCGTGTTCGTGTCCCAGGCCGGAGAAGGCGCCGGTTTTGCCGACGTGGATCGTCATCGTGGATTTTTGCGTGTCAATGTTGCGTTGCTGGGCGCTCAGGCCTAGAGCGCCGAGCAGAGCCACTGCCACGACAAACAAGATTCGCCGCATCCTCACCTCGAATGGAATTTCAATCTTAAGATAATTTGCGCGGCTTCTGCGGAGAAATCTGTTCAGTTCAGGACGAAGAGGGAGCGACGGCGCTGCCTCCGTGGGCAGGCTGATATCGCGAAGGGGAAATCTGTATTGAATAGAAAATTGGATCTCCTTTGTTTTCAGCAGGGGTCTTAACAGAATGGTGATTCTGTGAGGTTTATTTGTACGGAATAGAAATGGGATGAGGCGGTGATTAGTGATGGGTGACGAGTGATGAGTGAGGCGCGCCGTGGGAGGCAAAGTGGCAGAAAAACTAGCGATTAGAAAAGGTTTTCTCGTTTGTTGTGAATGGGTTAGGTCGATTTTTAATATTTGGCGACTAGCGATTAGAAATGCGTGATTGGTGAGTAGTGATTGGTGAGTGGTGAACCGCGAGGCGTGCCGCGCGACCGGTGAATCGTGATTCTCGGGGCGCAAAACGCGTGAAAAACGCGCGCTGCAATTCGCTGTTTTGAGCCGATTAGAAAAGTGCAACGCATTGTTTTCAGGGGGGTTGCGGACGTTTTTAATCGCGGCGTGGCCGATTAGAAAATGGCGGGTGGAGAGTGGGGCTGGCGCGCCGGCTGTTGAAGCGCGAGCAGCGTGGACCATGTAGCCCCCTGGTGGTGATGAGATTAGCGCACGACTGATGATAACACAGTCGTTACGATGATTCAAGTGCAAATCGAGGGCCGGGGGCTCGCGGGGCCGGATCGTGCCAGGTAGGGGGCGAGCAACTCGAAAACACGCGGGAAAGGCACCCGCGAAAGGTAGGCCGCTTCGCGCTGTCTTTCTACCCAGCGTTTCCACGCTGGGCTAAGTTAAGCCGCGCCTCCCGCGCTGGTGGGTTGGTGGGATGTCGGTTGTGCGGCCGGGTTTACGGGAATTAGGACACCGCGCGTCTAAAGTTTTGGTCACTGCGATTCGATCAACAGGAAATTCGAGAGGAAACCCAGAGGCGAGCCGCCAGGCGGTGATAGGACGCGGTCACGGAGTTCCATTACAGTCCGTTCAAAATGGGTCTTCGCTAGCAGTTCGAGTCCAGGTATCGAATCAAGCGAGAGCCGGGAAGGCGTGTAATCGTTCGCTTCGAGCCTCGTCGCGTTGGCGATCACCCAATCTGAGGATTTCTGTAGTTGCAATGCCGCTACGACGGGGGTGTACTTATCGATTGTAGCCTTTCGCTGTAGCCCCGAAATATCCTTATCGCTCAACTTCACACTCGAACCTTCGGTCGTTTTTACTTCAACAGCGAACTTGGCTTGATCTCGAACCATCTCCAAATCGACGCCCTCGCTGGAGTAATTTTTGACTGAAAATCCTCCTCGTCGGGGGTCGAAGGATATCGCGAGCAGGAGCTGAACGACCTTCCCATAGTCGAAGGGCCAGCGACCGGAGATACCTGCTAAGGCGGAGAACGTTTCAAATCGCATGCGCTGCGGAACTCGCGTCAGCCTCTAAGACTGGGCCAGCGGTTGGCGTCCAGTCTTTGACCGTATAGGACACCTTATTCTTAGGGATGCCTCGCAGCTCGGCCGTGAACTCCTTATCGGCAGTCGCGACAATAATTTGGCGGGAATCGCACAGTCCCGTCAGCACTGTACAAAGGTTCTTCTTGCATGTGCTGTCGAGGCTCTGGGACGGGTCATCCAAGACTACGATTCCAAGTTGATGTGAAATTTGCGTCGCACCGGCCAGGGCGAGAAAAATGCTCAGGGCCGCGCAGTTCAGATCCGCGTGGTTCAAGATCGGAACTGCTTTAACGGCTGCAGCAGCGTTCGTTAGCTCGATTGCATAACCGTCCCCTGCGGCGGAGACTTTAAGGCCCGGATAGTCCGGTCTATTTGTGAGCTTCGTGAATGTGTGTGAGATAGAGTCTTGAACGGCCGTAAGTCTCTGTCCGGCCTCTGCTTTCGCTACGTTCTTAAGTCCGTCGATAAGCAATTCAACGTCCTCTGCGTATTGCTCGGCCTCACTGCGGACACGCTTGAGTTCCTTGTACGAATCGTTTTCACCAATCGCTTCGATGCTTGCCATCTCCTGTTGCGCTCTACCAATCCTTTGAAAACGGTCTAAGTCCGAGAGGGCTTGCTGAAAACCATCGAGGCTCGTGTTGATCGCCTCTACTTGCCCCTGTAGGGCAAGTAGAGCATGGTCCACCGCTTCAATTTCGATGTTGAGAATGGCAACGGGATCGTCGTTCTGTACGATTGGTCGCTCGATCGCTTTCTGAACCTCCGCCGTACACTGAGCCAATTTACCGCCTTCGTCGGAGGCTTTTCGCTGTAGGGCGGCGATGTCGTTCTTTGCTTTTGTCAGGGAGGCCTTACTGTTTACGAGGGCCTGTTTGCGCTCCTGGAGAGGTGTGAGATTTTTGGCCTTAATTTCTTCTTGAATATGGCTGCGCCACTCTTCAACCGTTCGTGTGGTTTCGCCGCAGAGGGGGCACGCTAGCGCTTCACTGACAGCTCGATCTTGGAAGAATGCCAGAGCATTGTCGAGCACTCTTGCATTCTTCGCGATATCTTGCATTTCGACTTCAATCCTTTCGATGTCGGTCTCGACAGTCGAAAGTTCTTGGTTCAGTTGTTCGGTGGTTCGTTTGTCGGGGTAAGATTCTAGGGCGACTTGAGCGTTTGTTACATTTCTCTGTTGCGCGGCGTAGCTATTCTTCAAGCCTTCCAAGGTGCTCTTTCGAATACGGTACTTTCCCTGATCGGCAAGCGCAGGGTGTTCGCTGCGCAGTTTCTGAATCGCTTGTGGAAGCTGAGTGCGAAATTGTTGTACTCCGGCGAAATCAGTTGGCGCAACTATAGCTGGTGCCCTTAGATGATATGTTCTTGCAAATTGTTCCAAGTTACCTTGGATGCTTGACGCGTACATGCACGCGCCGTTCGCTGTCAGTTCCTCTTGCTTAACGCCTTTCGATTTCAGGTCCGTCGACTCGGAATCAATCAGCTTCTGCTTCTCTTCGAGCGCTGTTGTGAGTTTTGCGTCGAGGATCGTAAGTTCCTGGTCCAGTTCGGCGACCCGCCCGCGAGGGTTCTCCGACGCGAGAGCGTCCACCATATCGCG
>Ga0209655_10000425_pt1 | contig 15987 bp, 16 predicted proteins | sample BogFormECP03_OM2_FD_188236 | JGI IMG/M metagenome (GOLD analysis project Ga0209655, IMG submission 188236) | Bog forest soil microbial communities from Calvert Island, British Columbia, Canada - ECP03_OM2 (SPAdes) (version 2) | ecosystem: Environmental > Aquatic > Freshwater > Wetlands > Bog ...
TAGCGATAATAACAAATTAAAGGTGGACTTGTTTCTTTTGTATTGTTTGTCGTCCGTGGTAGATCAACAATCTCCATAAATTTCTTACCTATTACGTGAGATTATAAAGCAATGAGTTATTTATGGTTATAAGTATAAAAAGGCTATCTATAAATAGTGTGAAGTGTACTGTATTGTAAAGCTATTCGTTAGTATATATTATAAAAAATGGTTACAAAAGCAAAGGAAGATATTAATATGATTCCAATAAAAAACAAAGTATCTGAAATAAAGGATAAACAAAGTACAACGATATTATCAATGTTGCATAGTAACAAAGTAAATAAAATAATACCAAAAAGTAAAGTGATATTATCAACCGATATAGTAAAAAGATTAATAGAAATGTTTGACCGAGTAAATAATGAAAACTTTAATCAAGAAATAAGTGACGAAAGTAATAAAATTTATGCTAATTATGCTAAACCTGTAACACAAAAAATTACTACCTTATTTGGCGTACTATTGGGAGACTATTTAAACATAAATATGCCAGTAACAAAAGAAGAAGAAAATATGGTTAGAACAACGATAAACCGCATACTAAAAATAAGAATAAAATTACTAACAATAACCTTAATGCATGAACTAGCCTATCATAAAACGGTAGCCGTGGACATACAATTAAGGCAAGTATATGATTATATGGATACAACCATAATAGATTTATCAGAGAATAATGATCCACAAAAAGGTCCCATACGCACAATGAAGAGCATAGTGGATTATATAGTAACAAAATACAAACAAGTAATGGTATACCTAAGAGAAATATTATTTCTTTTACCAAAAGAATATCCAATAGGGCTATACCCATTACCAATAGACACACTTCGTGAAATACTGAATAGAATCATCAGAAATACAATGATCGAAAAACAGAGTGACATAACAATTTTATGTACTATATTACATAACCCGGAACTTTTACCATTACAAGAGCACCAAAAATCACAATGGAAGTCCTATAGCGACGAAATAAACACCTTATTGTATTTCTTTTTAATAAATGGGGTAGATCTCAAGACATTCGAAAGATTATACATGGAGAAATCCTATTTTATTAACACAACCATGGAGAGTTTAGTACAAAGACGGGAGAGTTCCCGTTATATTAAAGAAAATAAGGACAATATACCAACCATATTGGAGAATTCTCCTCATATTAACACAAACATGAAGTCTTTACTGGCAATATCGGAGCAAACATGTTCTAAGAATATGTTTTCCAATATTCTAACGGCAATGGAGCACAATATAAAAATACTTTATTACTGTGTATTACACAGAATCGTATCGAATATAACTGTACCACCTCCCCCACCATTACCTCCCAGTATACCACTTTATATATCAACACGATCTAATACAATACCATCGTCTATAACACCACTTAATCCCAGTGCAACATTCGGGACTACAATACCACCTGATACAATAAATGGCAATACCATGGGAATAGTACCACCAAATTCAGCTTTTCCTGGCTATTCTAGTTCCATACAGGGAAATACAATAGGAATAATATCACCTAATATGTCAATACCATCTTCAATAGCACCTATTCCTAATATAAGGTTAACACCTAATGCTATTTCTACTACGTCACGAATTATACCACCTATTTTACCTTTACATGGCCCTTCTGGTTTAACACAGAGAAGTACAAAAACAATGTTATCACCCAATAAGTCAATTTCCGCTACAACAGTATCACGTAGTTCATCATTTACAAATGTTGTGTCAATTCCTGCCAGTATATTGAATAAAAAAGAAAAGAAGAAGAACAAAAAACAATCTATTAATATAGGAAATAATGCTATAGAAAAAGATATCCCTTTACATAATAAAGAGACTAACAATAGTGTGATATCATTACATAAAATAGAAAACGATTTTACTCAATCTGAGGGTAAAAAGGACGATATTTCTATTATGATTAAAGATAGCATAATATCAGTACAAGAGAAGAATATTGTAGAAAATCCTTCTAACAAAGACAATGTAATCCCTATTCAAAATGAGGATAATAATAATGGTATACAAAAAGATATACTAGCACATAATGTAGAGAAGACCACTCAGTCTAAAGATAAACAGGAAAATACTTCTATAGTGGAGAATAAGAGTATTACACCTATAAATAGTACAGATAACGTAATCCCTGTTCAAAATGAGGATAATAATGAGAGTCATTGTTGATTCTGTGAGTACGAGGACAAAATTACAGATATTACACAATCTCAGGACAATCTACGTATAAACGATCATTCTCAATCTTAAGGCACCCTTTGTTTAATACACTGTGGTGTCTATTATTTGGGTAAAATAGTACTGATGAGTCAGCCCTTTATCTCTAGTAGATAATAAAGATGAAACACCCTAGAAGGCGAAGAGAGCTTAGAATATAAGCTATATGAGCACAATATACTATATACATAGCGAGTAGAGCTTATGACAAATAAGCTATAGGAGCCCTAACTGATATAGCTAAATGATTTGTGTAAGCACAATGTGATATAGGAAATAAAGACTTTTGACAGAAGGTATATAAAATATGTGGAAATTACATTATATTGCTAGAAAGTTAAACTAGTTTTTATAGTGAGAAAAGGGGTATAAACTTAAAATCTAAGCTTCTTGCCCAATAGTATATAACCTCATAGTAACACCTTTTACGTTTAACTAGTTTTATAATGAACCCTACTTTCTCTTTATACAAACAAAATACCTCTCTGTAAACAATAATATTCACACGGAAAGTGTTAATCCTACATCTCAATCTTAAGCACTACTTTTTCATAGGGTGTGTCTACGTATGTGAGCAATATAGTAAATAACAAAGTACCCTATTCATTGCATGAGGGGCGAGAGAGTTTATGACAAATAAACGATACGAGCCCTTTATTCTTTACATATAGAGCGAGTGAGCTTATGACAAATAAGTGTAACGAGCACACGTAGATAGTATACGACCTCAAAACAAAAACATTACACATTTGTGACGATAAACAATACCCAAATTACATGACAAAAGTTACACAGCGTTTAATGTGTATACATACAAAACACGGGTTTCCTGAGGAAATAACTGAAGTCTTTTATAATCTACACTTATTGTCCAGCATGTCGTATACGACCTCAAGGACATGTGATTTACATGTTTTACGAACCCACTAAATATATAAAATACGCATAATTTGACCGTATGCTAACGATTGTAGTAAAAAAGGTATATACACGCGTAGTAAGCTCACAATGTAGAAAATACGTGAAAATAACCAGGAAATGACTCTTGTATCTTTAAACAGACAAATAAAGCAGCAGAAGTTCAATCTTGGGAGATGCTAGACAGTTAAAACAGTGTTTTGCGTTATATGTGGATCATTGTCTTATATTCTAAGCGCCTTTCTACTACTATCGTAACTATTACACCTTTTTATGCTTAAAGAGTTTTATTATGATAAAATGCCCCTTTTCTTTTTCTATGTGTAAATAGGCTCGTATTCCTTATTTGTCATAAGCACTACTCGCCATAATAGCCATATGATATTATTACTTAACCTCTTAGATGAAACAAGAAGAAATTATACATTATTTAGTTGAAATATATATTCACGGTTATTTCTTAAATGATCCACAATATAACAAAATATTATTATTCTTAGTAGATAAAGTAATACAAAGTAAAAAAGAAACAGAAATACAAGACACATTAAAACAGTTAATTGGTGTATATAACGATTTAACTGATAAAATCTATACTGATGTAGTTATTTATGTTTGTAAGATTAACAAAAAGAAATATAACAGTAATTCTCTAATGCGTATGCTTTTTTAACCTATAAATATCTGTTTAATGTGCTGATTATGATATTAAATTACTTATGACAGAAAGCAACAGCATTTACCATATAGTCGTTTTAATCGAAAAGGAGAATAATAGGGATAAACTATTAAACCAATGAATAGACGATATTAATTATATGCTTCCGGAATCAACAGGAAACAATAGAATAAAAGCTACATACGTTGATTTGAGAAGGGAAACAACTCAAAGTATAATATATACAAAGAGAAATAACTAGATATAACGCCATATTTATTACAAAAATCATAATGTATTTAGGCTTTAGTAGAAAAAGATTTATAAATTATCATTATTTATACATTACAATCTAAATCTAATAGAAGTACAATTATAAGGATATAAGACCATATTTATTACGAATATCCCAATGTAATTGTACTTTAATGGGAAAACAATCTTGAAAACAATTATTATGTCGTAGAAATTACCGTTAAAATGTAATAGAAATCCCGATTATGTCATTGCTTGATTATGTAAAATACAACTCCAAGGACTTACTATATGAGATTCACGAAGTTTATCGAGGCGATTACATTTCAGCCTTTTTATATTGTTAGGCCCACGAAAAGAAAATCCTTTCCTTTGATAGGCTACAAACTAAATACTTTTTATATTGGTAACAACTAAGAGAAATACGACTTATAACGTTAGATAGGTTTACTAACAAGAGAAATCAGGTGTAAGATGTATACCGATTTGTTACTAAGATACTTTTCATAGAGTTTGGCTACTAAGATAAAGCCTTTTCCTTCTATTATCAGGTACAAGATACTGAGATAATCCTTTGCACTCAATCGTTTGCTTTCTATTATAGACTATAGAGCCACTTTTATATTTTGTTATTCGGCCCTTGCTTGGCTTATTATATATTGCATACATACAAAAAAGCTCAGGGACTTTTAGTTAATTACCTGCTTACGATTACAACTCTATATGCGAATTTTTTATCTAGACCGTAGGACCAAAACGATTATGATATTTAAACAATATTTATATACTATAATCTTGTTTAGTGGTTCGGGATTAAGTCAATGAATTTCATTTGTTTCCTTTAGGTACAGGATAATTAATACGAGAAAATATACGATTGAAGTAAAGCAATACCTATCTCCAAAGAAAAATCGCAAGTACATTGTTAACGCTGGAAGTGCAAGAATATACTATATTTAAATAGTAAATAAATGCACTTGTAAGATATGAAGAAGAATATGACCGCTAACATATTGGCAAATAATCTTACTCCTAAGCTATAGGTCGTAAAGCATATACATGATTTCTATAAGATCAGTAAAGGAATTAACCATAAAGCATATTTCTAGGACAAATTGTCTTAAATACTGTAACCTAATTGTTTTATACTTAGATAATAAAAGAAAAAAAAATCTAAGTGCTATAGTAAAGTCACTATAATATGTGAGGTATAGTGAAGCCAAAAGGGTAAGACCTTCTAAATTACAAAGCAAATAATTAGGAAAAAAGTCCCCATTGAGGTAAATAGGGATATACTTATGTCCCCTAAACTTTTGACTACAGAAAACACGGCATATAAAACAATTCTAGGTAATTTGCCAATTGTTTGGTATGTAGTAAAACTGTTCAAATTAAATGAGAATAAAACAATGCAAGAGTACAATAAAAAAAAGTAAAACGTTGATATTGTGAAATAAACGTTGTAACCATATACACAAAAGGATACAAGATATTATCTCAAATTGTTCAAAGGGGGAATACATAGCCACATATTATCCCTTACTAATCCTATTGCACGTGTTACATAAAATATTTATAATATTCTAATAAAATAATTAAACCACACTAGTATCGAGTGAGGCACACTAAAAAGTAAAAGGTAACATAAAATCCAAAAAAATCTTGATCAGAAAACTGCCATAATAAAGTTAAATTTATACCTAATAAAGGATTTCTAATGCAAAAAAACGAACAGGAAATTGGGTTTAAAACAATTAATAACAAAGCAAAAATAACAACAACAGCGAAAAAAGTACTATATACACATAATGTATAAAGTTATACCTCTAAGGAACTAAACGTCGTAGAAACAATATTGATATTTCTCCGTTGTATGTCTTTCACATATTTGTGAATCCATTTGTTTCTCAATTTCAATAAGAGGATATTCTTGGAAATAAATATTGGTAACAAAATAGAGAAGAACAAATACACTCAAATAACAGCTGGAAGATTGAAGCAAAGATATAATGTCCAATTGAGGCATGTACTCTATATATTCTACGTTCTTGTTAACACTATAACATATATATTCTTGTTGTTCCTTACAACCAAACTTTGACTTTTTTTTTGAAACTATCCACATACCGTATATGCAAATAGCGGCCAATCTTTAGTTTCCTTTGAATAGGTTTCACAAAAGACTTCGTACCTTATTTTAAAGGGCTTTTTGTGTTTACATTTCTTGTTAATATGATGTTTAGATAGAAAAAGCTTCTCAGTTTTCTTTTATCAAATAAGAGTCGTTGAGATTATATGTGAAATTAGCATGGAAGGTGAGTAATCCAAAAGCTCTATATTACGTGTTAAATCCTTTGGAGTACTATTTCACCTTGACCTTTTAATGTATCATAATAGAGTTAACAATAGTATTCGATACGAATCCATATGTGCATTACATGAGTACTTCCAAGAAAATAAACCATCCTATATAAAAATAAAAAGAATACCATTGACAAAGCATCATCTAAAACCAATATTCTTTCGTGAAAATATTATTAATGCTAATAATAAGAAATCATATATATACCTTTTTTTATTTATATATCCATATCTCCTATTTTTGTTGTATTTTGTTTGTCATTGTATACATAACATTTTCTCTTGTAAAACAATGTTCTTTTTCATAAACAAAACCGTTTGTGTTTTTGTTTAGTATTTTACTATCGTACTTCTTATTTAAACGTTCAAATAAGAAAAACAAAAATAGATAGAGGAAATCTAATGTGCTATTACATGTTATAGTAGTTAAACCATATGCTTTTGTCTAATGTGGAATTACACGTACTCTCGAAAGATAAACCATACCTAAAAAATACCATATATAAAAAGAGGAAATACAAGTATAAAGTCTTCAATGTATTCTTTAAGTAACAATTTCACGTACCCAAGAGTTGCAATGTATATGTATGTTAAATACACGTCATGTTATAACGACTATTCTTTTTTGTAGCAGAGGCCTTATGAAGACCTTATTTTGTATAATAATTAGCCTTGATTCACTTGTTTTGTTCTTTTTAAAAAGTAGCCTTAAATAAGTATGTAACCGGCAAAAAGGCATGTATGTTTCTTTTGTAAATCTTTTTAAGTGAAAAACATCTTTCAAAGACTGTGTCACAAATCTGTATGTATTTATCTTGTCACTATTGTGAGGATGATAGTGTCTTGTCATTTTTCATTGTATATCTATAAGTGAAAGTAATCTTTTTACACATATGAAATTTGTTGGGTATTTTTATATTAAAACTGAGACTGTATTATAAGATACATTGTACGAAAGTATACTTATTGGAGTTACTGTATAATAAAAGATAGTATTTTGTATGTTTATACGATTGTTGTCGTTCCTTATACATTGTCAGGAATATACTCAAATATTGGATCGACTGTAGGGACAAATGAAAGATCGATATGTGGCAACGGATATGAAGCAATTGTTTCCGTAGTAGGAGGAATTCGACATGATATTATAACAAATAAAGGATCGACATGTGGTAGATATGGACTCATTGTTTCCCTGGTATGAGGAGTTAATACAACAAATAATTTGGTAGTGTTAAGCATATAAGATAAGAAAAGACATCATTAAACTTAAAAGTCCAACTGCTTCTGTTAAAGCAAGCCTAACATAGCAAATTTAATAAACGGGTTTCTTCAAAAGGATTACGAGAAAGTCCCAGAACAAGAGAACCGAAAATAATTCCAACACCGTTCCAGCACCTACCAAACCAACCAAGCTATACCAGCTCCATAGAACGAGCTCCTGTAGAAATAGCATTACAAAAGCTTCTTTAAAATTCATTTTTATTTTTATTTTTATAGATATGTTTTCGCTACATAATAATTGAATCATGGGGTTTATTGATAAATCTCTATAAGAAAAGGATAAGGTAAAGGATAAGGTAAAGGATGTTGTTAAAGTTAAACTCAAAAATACGGCGTAATTCAAGTTCATAGACTGAAGAAAATCGTATATCTCTAAAGGTTTTAGCTCTTTTTTTCCTAGTACCAAAATTAGCAATATTAAATCTATATAAATATTGTTCTCTGTATATTAAAGTAAGACAATTATTATAGATTTTTATATCTGAAAAAGATTTTGTATGGGGTTAACACTGGAATACAGTTTTGATACTTACAAAACAAGGAAATATTGAATACCCAATGTAACTATTACATATATTTTTTTATATAATAACACTTGTGTTATTTTGCCTAATTTATATCTATAGGTTAACACAGGAATACTACTTGTTCTACGTCCCAAAGAGTAAATACCATACATCTTTTTGTCGTACCTTAATTATATATATTCTTTACAAAGTGTATACTGCTTTTTACATATTTTATACTCAAAAACTATTAGATACATTAGAAAGTACTTTTTTAGAGGTATTAGTAAAATAGTTAAACCCAAAGTATACCACTGTGTTACAGATAAAAATTGTGTATTGTTATATGTGGATATAACGTAATAGTTTACCTTGGGATAACACATACTACTGCTGTTATCCTTCCCAAATAGTAAAATATTTAAAACCAAAGTAAATACAATAACCTTTTGTTTACAATAGAAAAATGATAGATATTCTGTATAAAGTAATATTCTTCGTAGAGTTACCAGTGTCATACTATTGTTACAGAGGCAAAACGCAGAAAATATTCGGGTTTATCATTGTAAACTACTTTTCATAGGTGCTAAGTAGTAAAATATTTAAATAGCAAGGTATTTATCACATACTTTGTTTACTATAGAAAAACAATAGATATTCTGTATAACTTGTCTATAAATAAATATACGTTATTGGTTTAACATAGAATACTGCTTTTTATAGATTTAAACCAAGAAAAGTTTGTGCATTATTGTATCCTTGATTTAGAATAAAACAGTATATTTTTACATATAAAATAGTAATTTATTGCAATGGCAAGGTATTTATCACATACTTTTTTTTAATATGTATACTTTCTTATCAAAAAAACCAAAATAGAGGTAAAATCAATGTAGAACCTTTCAGTATACGTTGAAATATCAGTACAGGGTTCCCATTGCAGGAAATAAGTGTGGAAAACAGGGTAAAATATGTTGTAAGTACGTAGAAAAAGGTCAAATTATCAATAAGCATGCGTAAAATACTGAAACATTCCACTGTCCCATACTTCAATTTAAAGTACTTATTAATGTTTACAGCAAATGGGTCTTATTTACGAATTAGGATCATAATTTTCTTCGCTATTGAACAATGTTGTTGTCCCCACTACGAAGAATAATAGCAAAATATTCCTCTTTTTCTTTAACCTTATCTTAATGTGAATCGAATTAGTAGTATTTATTACATTTGCAATATTTTCAGTTTACTTGGAAGAATTGTTTGTAATACAAGAAATGTCAATAATTTTAATATGATTGTGAAAATGTTGGGGCCTGAATGTAGCTATTTTCTGTATTTTCATTGTAAGGTAAATATAAACAATTTGAACAATAATGTAGGATTGTTTCGAAAGAGGATACAGGATCCTGGACTCACAAAACTATTTAAAAGAGTAGTTTACAATAAATAAGTATGCTTTGTGTAAACAAATGTTCTTGTTGTCGAAAAAGTTGATGTGTAGATAAATGTGCTGATACTTCTCACAATATCCCCAGAAAATAGCTAATGAGGATATAGGCAAAATGTTCCTTATATTACCGAGAGTCAACATTGTGAATAAACGTGCAATAAATCACACAATATTCCTCAGAAAATAACTAACGTAGACGCTTACGCATATGTTTATGATGGTATAGAAAGTGTGCAAGCACAACAAAAATTGTTCCCTTTGTTACGGAGAAAACAGACAAAGTGGGTACACGAAAAATGTGCATACGTTGCCGAAAAGGTTGATATTACGGTATATGTATAGAGAATTCTCTCCATATTCCTCAGAAAATAAACAAAGTTGGTAATACACGCAAGACATTCATGATATTCCCGAGAAAGGTAATATTGTGGATAAAAACGCTGATTATACTCCCAATATAGCCCAGAAAGTAGATCATAATAATAATAAACGCTCTGACCCCATTAGTCTGGCCAAAAACTCTGATAATATCAATACTGAAATATCATCTTTGTTGTAGTCAATTAACACTTGTTTGTGTTATAACCTTTTGAACACTCTTTTCTTACATTTGTTTGATATTTATTGTTTTCTTCCCTATGTTTTCTCTTTGTTACTAAAAGATTGTGTTCCATAAAGGATATTAGATACTCCTATTTGTGTGCATAATCAAAAGGTGACTATTTTCTATTAAATATAAAAAAAATTGCTTATCTATTTTCCTTGATATGACTATTGTCATAAAATACTCAAAAGGAATGACGGCATAATTTAGGTGCTATAATAGGGAATTAGTTATAAGATTGGTATAAAAAAACGTTAATGCAGAAACCATGTATCACTTGTATTAACAAGGAGAAGATACATGCTGGGCTCGTTATGAAAATTGGGTTTTTATGAAGTTTGTAAGGTACTTTTCCTGATATACGGTTTTAGGGCTTGATGTAAAAAGATAAAAAAAGCATTAGTTTAGGCGCATCAATGATATTACTGTATTTAAACTATATATAATCAATGAAACCTCTTAATATAACCTTATAAAGAAAAGTTTATCTATTGTAATAATATTGACAGAGATTCTTCGCTATCTTATGTATCCTAGAATAACGGTAAAATACTTCATATTGCCTTCCTCATTCAAGAAACCAAATTTAAACTCTGATTTTATTAAAACTTCTAAAAAACTGCGTTCAAATGTAAGTATGTACTAGAAAGAGAGCCTTTGCAATATGATTTTGTAGGTACTGTATTGCACAAAAGAAAGATCCATACTTTTAAACACTTCTTTTCTTATAGAAACGCTACAGAACATATTCCATTTGAATTAAGAATACTTTTTTTGAATCCGATTTTGGACTTTGTTAATCTATATACACTATAGAAAAAATGTTTACATTTTGTCGTAATAAATATTATTATTACGGAACAAACCGGTTCCCCAATCCGTAGTTAATTATCAATTTGCTATTAATTTGATGACAATAAACAAGCATATGAATAACGTAATAAATCAGATAATTTTATTTATTAATTGTAGTCTTATTCTAAGTGTAATTTTGGGTTATTTGTATACTAGCGATCCTATTACGTTATTTCTTATTAATTTAGAATTTTCAGAAATAGTCAAACTCCTATATGAATCATCAGACTTTCTAGTTACAATTATAGTGACAATGATTTTAACCAATATAATTGTTTTATATAAGAAAATAAGGGGTTTTTCTTTGTTTTTACTTATGATCTTTTTGGGGATATTTCTCACGGATCTTTGGGTTGTTCTTTTTTGCACTATTCTTCAAGATATTCACACCTTAATTGATTGGATTCTTTTTGCTTTTTTTATACTGTCACCTTTTGTAATTATCTGCAGTTTGGTAATCCTTTTGTTTAAATTTTGTTCTGTCTTATATCAACAATGTGTATCTTTTATCGTATATCTCCACGCCGTTTGTCGTTCGTTTAAAAACAATTCTTTCTATCTCTTGGCATGTCCTATCTCTATCCCTATACCCGAGGAGTATTTCGGGTTGTCCATAACGATCTCTTTTTTTATTTGCTCTATTATCCTGGTCTACTTCTGTTATAATAGATATATGGCAAAATTACATATGTTATTAATTGTCTTTGTTCGATATCCATGGTTATATAACTTTATATTATTCACTCATTTCTTTTTTCTATGTTTTGTTATATCGGGAATCTTAGAAGTCATCAATTCTTACTGGCCTCTCGATCTTTTTAACAATATAAATGACGATTTATCTAAACCGGCTGAAGAATTACATAAGATAGTAGAAAACGAACGTCATACTGGTTCATCTCAAAAGAGTGTATCTTCTTGGATATCAAATATATGGAATCGGAAGTATATCAATAGCTTTTCGGACCTCTTAATGGGTGCTTTAGGTACCTTATTAATGATAATAGTTGGCAGTGTATTATATAGTCTGTTTTTTTATCTGCCATCCTCTGATCAAACCAATGATTTATTACAATTTGTGCACCAATTTTCGTCGTGGGTAAGCATCCCACCTATATACGCAAGCGATTTTCTAGTTATAGCCCAAGAGTTTGACTTAAATGATCCTCTTATAGTACTGGCGAAAGACTCGCTTATCTACACATATAATCAATTATCGGAAGAATACTGGATTACTTACGAGAGTTATACACAAGTCGTTAAGTCTTTAACAGATCTATTCGATAATACAAATTCGTTAAAAGAAAAAAAAGCAATATGTTTGATAATAACAACTCTAGGTCGTTTACATATTATGCATATAAGGAAGTATCAGGTAGAATGGGAGGACATTGATAATCTGCAAGGTTTTTGGAAAAATTTTGAGGATATTTTTTGGAAAGACCATTCGTTAATATTTAATTAACAGTTTTAGAGGCACCCTTGAGGTGTAGAGACACTAGGCGTTGTACTACTGATGAATCTGCCCGTTTGTCGTATATCGGCAATGAAGATGAAACACCTTTGGATAACAAAGAAGAAACACTCTTGTGGGTGAGTAGAGCCCATTACCACAATAGAGAGTACACCATAAGCTAACGATATGCATATTTGCTACGTACAGTATAGTTTTAGATTATATGCATATACACATTGTGCTTATATAAATGAAGAAATCGAAAAAACAAAGCTTTTTGCCCTTGTGTATATAAAACCTGTAGAACATATAGAAAGTTAAAATAGTTTTTATAGTTATAATGTGGATCATTACGCTTACTAACCAAGGGCCCTTGTTTAAGGAATTCTTGATGGGACGTATCAACTATTATTTGCAACTGAAGAGCGATTCTTTTGAACTTTCTTTTTAGGCCACGGCGAGGCTGCTGGTCACCACCCGCTTTAGGGGGGCCTTTCCCATCAAATTTCTTTTTCTCTCAGGTGTTGTTGAGTTAGGCTTTGTATGGGGCCTGCAGGGGCAGAAAAATGTTGTTGAGGCGCACCCTTGAGAGGGAAAAAAGGAATATCCTTCTTAATGAGGCGTTGAATTTTCTGTAAAAACTCTCGATCCATAGTCTTCCGCATGTTGGGCACGTCATAATTGATCACATACGTCACTGGCAATTAAGAAGTTTACTTGTTTCTTTTTAAATTTATCTAGAGCGCGCGTACGCTGGGATTGACTTAGCCCCCCGTGAATAAGGGCAGGCATATAGCCTTGGGCAGTCAAAAATTTATGAAGGCTATCCACATCGCATTTACGATTACAGAAAATAATGGCGGACTCACTCCCTTCTTGCTCCATCAGCAAGCGCAGAATTTCGCGTTTTTGATTGGTTTTCTGATCACGCGCTGCAGCCCGCGGCACCTGGATGAGATGTTGCTCAATAGTAATGGCAGCCGAAGAAGGTGTGGCAATGCGTATTTGCTTGGGGTTTGAAAGGAATTCTTGGGATAATTTTTCCACATCCTTATCTAAAGTAGCAGAAAACAACAGGGTTTGACGCAAAGGCGGCAAGCCTTTTACGATTTTCCGTACATCGGGAATAAAGCCCATATCCATCATACGGTCTGCTTCGTCCAGAACTACAAGCTTTGTTTGGGTCAACATGATGTGACCCCCCTCATACAAATCTAAAAACCGGCCTGGGGTTGCAATAATAACATCCACTCCACGGTTTAGGGCTTTTTGTTGTTGAAAGCTAGATTCTCCCCCCACAATAAGTACGTATTTAAGGGCGTTATTGGCACAATAGGTTTTTAAATTACCGGCGACCTGAAGGGCTAATTCTCGCGTAGGCTCTAAAATAAGAGGCCAATAGGTCAGATCCCCTTAAAATCAAGGGAATGGCTTCTTGTTGAATCTGTGTGGGCTCGGTGTAACCTTGCTCGTCTAAAGGTTTAACAATTTCAGGGTTTAACCCCAAATCTATAAATGGTTTTGTTTTTTCTATCACAATATTTAAAATTATCTGTCAATAGGCATATTACCTATGAAGTCTTATGGGAATTTCAAGTGACTTACAAAAATTACTTGATTTTTGTTTCTTTGAATAAAACGTGCTTTCTAACTCTAGGGTCGTATTTTTGAAGCTCTAGCTTTTCTGTTTTTCCTTTAGGATTCTTTTTCCTAACATAGAAATAGCCAGTGTCGACTGTACTTTCTAACTTTATCAAAACTGTCTTTGCTTTTGCCATTTTTTACGTACCTTGAATACTGATTAATATTGCTTTGAGTATCCTAAATCAATTTCGCTATACAATTATAAGGGACGAACCATAACTGAATTAAAATTCAAGCTTGGGGCAGGCGGGGTATTTTATCAAGAGGGTCTATCTCAGCAATCATATCTTTATCCGAGGTAGCGCTTAGGTCTTTGAACTTGCGGGCTGATACCAACACGCGACGCTCTAAGGTTCCCAAGGTATGGTTATAGGATTCAACCGCGTTACCTAAATGTTTCCCCACCTTGAAAAAATGGTCTCCCATATCAGCCAAGCGCTTGTAAAGTTCTTGGCCCAGATCGCTAATTTCTTTGGCATTTTGAGCCAATGATTCTTGCCGCCATCCATAGGACGTGGCCCGCAAAAGGGCAATCAGAGTGGTGGGAGTGGCTAAAATGACTTTATTTTCCGCCCCCAACTCAATAAGACTAGGGTCTTGCTCTAAGGCCGCACTGAAGAAAATCTCCCCCGGTAAAAACAACACTACAAATTCGGGCGACATGGAAAATTTATCCCAATAAGCCTTAGAAGCCAGAGTCAAAATATGGGTGCGTACCTGCTTGGCGTGCAGCTTTAATTTTTGGTTTTTGGTGGCCACAGCATGAAGGGGGGCTTTTGCATCCACAATAATACTTTTTTTGCCGGGCAAATGAATGATCATATCGGGCCGCAGGCGTTCTTCTTCTCGTGTATAGACGTTTGTTCATAAAAATCACAGTGGGCTAACATGCCTGCCATTTCCACCACGCGCCGCAATTGCATTTCCCCCCAGCGCCCCCTTACGGTGGGGGTTTTAAGGGCATGGACTAAATTAGTGGTTTCATCTTTCAATTCTTTTTGGGAAGAAATAAGGTCTGATACCTGTTGCTTAAGACCCTCATTATTTTTTCCAAGGCTTGTAGTTTTTTGTCTACGCCCGTAAGGGTTTCTTAAGGGGCTAAGAATATCCGAGATAGCTTTTTGACGATTTTCTAGGTCGCCCTTGGCAGATTCTTGAAATTTTTCTAGGGTTGCTTGGGCCATGTTAGCACGTAAGGCGTCCGTTGAGAGGGCCTTAAAAGAATTTTCCAGTTCTTTTTTAGCTTCATTTACTAAATGGATTTTTTCTTCAAAGGATAATCTTTCCTGAGACAACAAGGTTTTAAGTTCCGCATGGCGTGTTTTAAGGTCGGTGGATTCTTGCACCAGATGTTTATTTTTTTCTTCTAAGAGAGTAATCCGCTGGGTTAAAAGATCACGCATTTCCCTATCTCGACCCTGTCTATTTTGCCAAATGATGTACCCAAACAGGCCCGTAAACCCCACGCCTATACTTATTAAAATAATTGTTTCCATTTTAGTTCCTTCTTTTTTTTCACGTGAGATAAATAAAGGCCAGATGCAAGGGTTTTAAAATTTGACTCCCTTATTATCTTCCTTTATTGATATTCTTAAGAAAATATCCAGTTATCATGTGCATATTCGTCATAAATGTCAGTATGCATAATTATAAGTATTTTCTCCCTACAGTGTAATTGTCAACATTTTTCGTCACAATCACAATGTA
>Ga0209655_10000429_pt1 | contig 15962 bp, 16 predicted proteins | sample BogFormECP03_OM2_FD_188236 | JGI IMG/M metagenome (GOLD analysis project Ga0209655, IMG submission 188236) | Bog forest soil microbial communities from Calvert Island, British Columbia, Canada - ECP03_OM2 (SPAdes) (version 2) | ecosystem: Environmental > Aquatic > Freshwater > Wetlands > Bog ...
GTGAAGTGCTGACCGACGTCCGGTTGCTGGGCCGCCGACTGGCCGAGTCGGCCGCGGGGCCAGGCGCCCGGATCGTGCCGGTCCATCCGGTGGACAGCGCGTTGGCCGACCTGGTTCGACCCGGAGACGTCGTCGACGTCGTTGCCGCGCCGCAGACCAACTCCCAATCCAACCCGACGGTCCCCAGCGTCATAGCCACCGACGCGATCGTGGTCCTGGTCTCGGCGAAACAGAAGGCTCAGGCCGCGGCCAACGAGCGAGTGGTCCTGGTGGCGCTGCCGGCCGCCTCCGCCAATGCCGTGGCCGGGGCAGCCTTGGGCCAGACCGTCACACTCACCCTGCATTGAGCGCGGGCGAAGGGTCGTTCAGGCGGCCTGCTCGCTGGCACAGTACTTGCACTTGTGCGCGGACTCGGGGATGTCCGACATGCACTCGCCACACGCCTTGGTCGCGGGCTCGTCACCGAACACGGTTACCCCACGGCGCTTCTGGATGTGCTTGTAGGGCAACACGATCACGACGTAGATGGTGGTCATGAAGACTATGAAGTAGACAATCGCGGAGATGAACCCTCCCATGTCGACGAAGGTCTCCTTGTTGCCTGCATTGCCGAGCTGCCAGCCCAACCCGAAGGTGGTATGGGGCTGTGCTGCGGCGACCAGCGGATTGATCACGCTGTCGGTGAAAGCCTTGACAAGGTTCGAGAAAGCCAAGGCGACGACCAACCCGACAGCGACGGTGATCACATCACCCCGCATGACGAAATCCCTGAATCCTTTAAGCACGAAAGCCACCTCCATCGCCATGAATTACTAGGGCGACACAAGATCGCCCGCAAAAACCGTATGTCCCTAAGACGGTGATTGCGGGCTTTGCGGCGAATTAGTCACGCAAGGGTATTCAGGCTGTGACATCCCCGGGCCGTTCAAATGTGGTGCGGGGGTACGTTCTCCCTCAACCATTGCTCGCGATCATCGGTGTCGTGATCACGCTCGTCGGTCGACTCCTGCGGCAGCTCGGTCCCGAAAACCTGGTCGATCAAGCTTCGGTCATCGCCGGCCGGCCTGGTCATGCCGGCGTCAAATCTCCAAGCTCGAGAGTTGGCCGATGATGCCGACCGCCAGCGGATTCAGTGTCGCCATGCCGTCGCGCACCGCGTATCGCGAACCGGCGAGGTTGACCACCAAGGTGCTGCCCGAGATCCCCGCCAAACCGCGTGACAAGCCGGCGTCCATGATGCCGGAGGACAAGCCGGAGGCCCGGATGGCTTCGGAGATGCCGAGTAGCTCGCGGTCGAGGATCTCCAGGGTCGCTTCCGGGGTCACGTCACGCGGCGTCACGCCGGTGCCGCCGACCGACACCACCAGATCCACTCCCCCGATCACCGCGGTGTTCAGTGCGTTGCGGATCTCTATCTCGTCGGCGGCGACGGCTACCACACCGTCGACAACGAAGCCGGCTTCGGTGAGCAGCTCGGTGACCAGTGGCCCGCTGTGGTCCTCATCGCCGTGCGCGGTCCGATCGTCGACAACGACGACGAGTGCCCTGCCGACCATCTCCGCCCTCTGTTCCATGGCTGCAACCGTATATCTGGGGTCGGACCACGTCGCGGCGACTCTCATCACTGCTGCGCCTTGCCCAAGGTGACCTGCACGGACTTGCTTTCGCCCGATGGATCCTTGAAGGTGAGGGTCACTTTCTCGCCGGGCGCCTTGGATCGCACGGCGGCGACCAACGCGTCGGCGCTGTTGACCGTACGGTCGTCGACCTTGGTCACCACGACCCCGCTGGGCAGGCCGGCGGCTGCCGCTGCGCCATTCGGTACCACCTCGACGACTTTGGCTCCGGGCGTGCCCTTGTCGTTAGTGACCTGAACGCCCAGTGATGCGTGCGACGCCGTTCCGGTCTTGATCAACTCGTCGGCGATGCGCTTGGCCTGATCGACCGGAATCGCGAAGCCGAGTCCGATCGAACCGCTCTGCGCATCGGCCGAATCGCCGCCCAGCGTGGCAATCGCAGAGTTCACGCCGACCAACTGTCCGCTCATGTTGACCAATGCGCCGCCGGAGTTACCGGGGTTGATCGCGGCATCGGTCTGAATGGCGTCGAGAACGGTGTTCTGGTTGCCCGTCTCGCCGGTTGTCGACACCGGTCGGTTGAGCGCGCTGACGATGCCGGTGGTCACCGTGCCCTCCAGGCCGAGCGGCGATCCGACAGCCATCACCGGCTGGCCGACGCGCAGGTTCGACGATGACCCGAGGCTGATCGGCGTCAAGCCGGAAACGCCTTGCACCCGAACGACTGCGATGTCCGTGGTCGGGTCTGTCCCCACCACGGTGAACTCTGCGGTGCGCCCGTCGGAGAAGGTCACCGTCGTCTTCGGTGTCCCGCCGCCGCGTTCGCTGTCCGGCGTCCGGGGGTCGGGGTCTGGCTCCTGGGGGCCACCCGGCTCGCGGGGGCCACTGTGCTCTCGGTCTCGCGGCGGAGCAGGGCGACCGGGATTGGCCGCAGTGGCGACGACGTGGTTGTTGGTCAGGATCAGCCCGTCCGAAGACAAGATGATGCCCGAACCCTCCTCGGACTGACGGCCGAGATCAGTCTCGAGCATGACCACGCTGGGCACGACCTTGGCGGCGACCTGTTCGACTGTGCCCATCGGGGGGTTCGCGGCCGGCAAACTCGGAGTCCCGCCACCCAGAGACGTTCCGTCACTGGCAATCGGGAGCTGCCCATGGTGCTCGATCACCGACGCCGCCGCACCGCCGATGCCGGCCGACACGACCGCGATCGCCAATGCACCGACCGCCAATCCTCCTGCGCGGGAACGCTTTCGCGGTGGACCCAGGTGAGGTGGCGGCGGGTTGCCGGCGGGGCCGGGCTGGCCGCCACCGAACGAGCCGTACGGCTGCTGCCGGTACTGGGGCTGCTGACCGTAACGCCAGTCATAGTGCTGCGGGTGTATTTGCTGCTGCCCATGGCCGGAATAGCCTGGGCCCCCACGCTGATCGGAGCCCGGGCGGTACCCGGGCTGCTGCGGCGGTGGCGAATACCTCGGGTGATTCGTCATGTCGCTAGGTCGCTCTTTCCTTGAACAGTCGGTTCAGACTCGACAGTAACTGGATCACCCTGCCTGCGTGGTCTGAGATTCGACTGAGATAACGTTCGCTGGAGCTGGTGAGTTCCCCGAATTCGACCAATCAGAAACATCCGCCGCAGCAGCCTCAGGAGTCGGGTACTCCGAAGTCGGGATCGGCCGTCCGGGCAGTAAAACGAAGATTGATGTTCCCGGCGGTTCGCCGCCCGGCACGGTGTCTTCCACGCGCAGTGCCCCGCCGTGGTTGAGGACGACCTGCTTGACGATCGCCAGCCCAAGACCCGAGCCGGACATCGCCCGCGCCGTGGTCGAGCGGAAGAACCGCTCGAACACCAGCGCACGCTCAGCCGCCGGGATCCCAGGGCCATGGTCGGACACCATCAGTTCGGCGTGCGTAGCGTTGAGTTGCCGCAGGCGGATACCGACGGTCTCCCCCGACGGACTCCACTTGGCCGCGTTGTCCATCAGGTTCAACACCGCGCGCGACAGGCCTGCGGAGTCGCCGTAGACTTGCCAGGGCGTCACGTCGACCTCGAACTCAATGTCGTTGCGGCGCCGGCGAACTCGCTCCAGGCTGCGGTCGACGACCTCGCCGATATCGACCGGCTCGAGCACTACTTCGCCGGCGTCGCCTCGGGTGAGATCCACCAAATCGCCGACCAGCGTTGACAATTCCTCAATCTGCGCGATCACATCGGTGCGCAGATCGGCCATCTCCTGTTCGGGTATCGGTGGGGCACCCGGTTGCGTTGACGCCATCAGCAGTTCGACGTTGGTGCGCAGCGACGTCAACGGGGTGCGCAGTTCGTGACCGGCATCGGCGACCAGGCGGGTCTGGCGTTCCCGAGACTCGGCCAGGGCTCGCAGCATCATATTGAATGCCTCGGTCAGCCGAGCCAGCTCGTCGCTCCCGAATACCGGGATCGGCCGTAGATCGTCGGTGCGCGCCACCCGCTCGGCCGCCTCGGTCAGCCGGCCCACCGGACGTAGACCGGCCTGGGTGACCATCCCGCCGGCAACGGCGGCCACGCCGACGCCGACCCCGCCGACGATCAACAGCACCCAACGCAGCTTGGTCATCACCGCATCGGTCGGCGCCAGGCTCTTGGAGATCAGCAGCGAGCTTCCGTTCGGCAGGTGAACTGCCAGCACCCGCTGACCGGCCGCCGTGCGCCGCGACATGAACAGATCGCCGCGGATGACCGCCTTCTCCGGCGCTCCGACCGGTAGCGTCTGGCCCTCCTGGTTGGCCGTGAAGATCGATCGACCGGGGTTCACCAACATCGCGTTGACATCCGAATATGCAGTGCCCTCAATGGCTTTCGCAGGATCGGCCGCCAACGATCCGCTGGCGATCAATAGCTGAGCCCTGCTCTGCAGCTGGTTGTCGATGTCCTTGTACAGCGCCGCGGAGATCACCGCGTATACGGCGACCGCCATCAGAACGACCACCATCGCCACCATCGACATCGCTAGCAGCATCACCCGCCACCGCAGCGACAACGAGGTGCTGGCTCGCAGCTGCCGCCGACTCCGCCGGCGGAACGGTGTTTTCAGCGGCATCAGGGCGGTGTTTCGCGAAGCACGTAACCCACTCCTCGCACGGTGTGGATCAATCGTGGCTCGCCATTTGCTTCGGTCTTGCGTCGCAGGTATCCGACGTAGACTTCCAGCGCGTTGCCGGAAGTCGGAAAGTCGAAGCCCCACACCTCCTCGAGAATCCGGCTGCGGGTCAATACCCGTCGCGGATTGGCGATCAGCATCTCCAGCAGAGCGAATTCGGTGCGGGTGAGGCTGATCTGACGTTGCCCGCGAGTCACTTCTCGGGTTACCGAATCCAGGGTGAGATCCCCGAACGTCATGGCCACGGATTCGCCTGAGTCATCGATCGTGGTACGGCGCAGCAGGGCCCGCATCCGGGCCAGCAGCTCTTCCAGAGCGAACGGCTTGGGCAGATAGTCGTCGGCGCCGGCATCCAGGCCGGCGACCCGCTCGGAAATCGTGTCGCGGGCGGTCAGCACCAGGATCGGCAGGTCGTCCCCGGTGCTGCGCAGCTGGCGGCACACCTCCAGGCCGTCCAGCCGCGGCATCATCACGTCGAGAACGAGCGCATCGGGGCGGTCGGCGGTGATCATCTCGAGGGCTTCTACGCCGTCTTCCGCCAACGCAACCGAATAGCCATTGAAGGAAAGCGACCGGCGCAGTGATTCGCGCACCGCTCGATCGTCGTCAACGACAAGAATTCGCACGGCCACCAGTTTCGTCCAATCGCCTGAGAGCGCGCTGAGAGGCGCAGGGGCTAATTGCCCAGCTCTTCAGCGGGCCGCGGCGCGGCCCGCGTCGTTGCTGGGCGGCAAGGCTCATGGCGAAAAGTTAGCGGCGATCCAGGTCGATGAGTCCGAGGCGCGCCGCTTTGAGCAGCCGGCGCGGCACCTTGTGCTTCTGGCCGGCCACCGTCACACCGACAAGTTCGGGCTTGGCAGCCTTCCACTGCGCGCGCCGACTCCGGGTGTTCGCGCGCGACATCCTGCGCTTTGGCACAGCCATAATCGGGCCTTACTACTGGTAGGGGGGTCGCCGCACGAGCAGCCTCGATGGCGAAGTTGAAACCGATAATAGTCGGTGACCTGCTGGTCACAAAAATCGGCACCCATCGCGTCGCCGCACAGCGGGGAGCATCCTTGACGTGACACCCGCGGTACCCGCTAACCTACCGGTTGGTTGGTGCGTCCGGCCGGCGGCTGGAGGGAGGAGGACAACGCATGGCTTCTTCTTCTGCGGCGGTCCGGATCGGAAACTGTTCGGGGTTCTACGGCGACCGGCACTCCGCGATGCGCGAGATGCTCACCGGCGGCGACCTGGACTACCTCACCGGTGACTACCTGGCCGAGCTGACCATGCTGATCCTCGGCCGCGATCGGATGAAGCACCCCGAACGCGGCTACGCCAAGACCTTCCTGACCCAACTCGAGGAGTGCCTCGGGCTGGCACGCGACCGCGGCGTACGCATCGTCGCCAACGCCGGCGGCCTGAACCCCGCCGGCCTGGCCGATGCGGTACGCGCCCTGGCCGAGCGCCTGGGCGTACCGACCCGCGTCGCCCATGTCGACGGCGACGACCTGGCGCCCCGCGCCGAGGAGCTGGGACTGGGCACACCGCTGACGGCCAACGCCTACCTGGGTGCCTGGGGCATCGTCGACTGCCTCAAGAGTGGCGCCGACGTCGTCGTGACCGGCCGGGTGACCGACGCATCGGTGGCCGTCGCGCCGGCGGCCGCGCATTTCGGCTGGGGCCGGACCGACTATCACCAACTGGCCGGTGCCGTGGTCGCCGGCCACGTGATCGAATGCGGCATCCAGGCCACCGGCGGCAATTTCTCGTTTTTCACCGAAATCCCCGATTTGACCTATGCGGGTTTCCCGCTGGCCGAGATCCACGCCGACGGCTCGTCGGTGATCACCAAGCACCCCGGCACCGGCGGGCTGGTCAGCGTCGACACCGTCACCGCGCAACTGCTCTACGAGGTCACCGGCGCCCGCTACGCCAACCCGGACGTCACGGCCCGGATGGACACCATCGAGCTGTCCGCCGACGGCGCCGATCGGGTGCGGATAAGCGGGGTGTCCGGCGAACCACCGCCGCCGACGCTGAAGGTCTCGCTGAACAGCATCGGCGGTTTCCGCAACGCGATGACATTCGTGCTGACCGGCCTGGACATCGAAGCGAAGGCCGAGTTGGTGCGCCGCCAGTTGGAGGGCTCGCTCACCGTCAAGCCCGCCGAGTTGGAGTGGACGCTGGCTCGCACCGACCACTCCGATGCCGATACCGAAGAAGCGGCGAGCGCCCTGCTTCGCTGCGTAGTCCGCGATCCCGACCCGGCGAATGTTGGACGCCAGTTTTCCTCGGCGGCAGTCGAATTGGCGCTGGCTAGCTATCCGGGCTTCACCGTCACCGCGCCGCCCGGCGACGGTCAGGTGTACGGGGTATTCACTCCCGGCTACGTCGACGCCACCAAGGTGGCCCACACAGCTGTGCACGCCGACGGCGCTCGCGTCGAGATTCCCTCTGCCACTGACACTCTCGAGCTGGCGCCGGCCGATGCGCCGCCGCTGCCCGAACCGCTGCCCGCGGGGCCGACCCGGCGAGTGCCGCTGGGCCGGATCGCCGCGGCGCGCAGCGGCGACAAGGGCGGGTCGGCCAACGTCGGAGTATGGGTGCGCACCGACGAGCAATGGCGCTGGCTGGCCAACACGCTCACCGTCGACATGCTCAAGACGCTGCTGCCCGAGACGGCCGGCCTGCCGGTCAACCGCCACCTGCTGCCCAAGCTGCGCGCGGTGAATTTCGTCATCGAGGAGATCCTCGGCCAGGGCGTCGCCTACCAAGCGCGTTTCGACCCGCAGGCCAAGGGGCTGGGCGAATGGCTGCGCAGCCGCCATGTCGACATTCCGGAAAGGCTCCTGTGAACATCTGGGCCACGCCCGAACGCAACCAACTTCGCAAGACGGTGCGCTCATTCGCCGAGCGGGAGATCTTGCCCCACGTCGACGAGTGGGAGCGGATCGGTGAGTTGCCGCGCGAGTTGCACCGTCGTGCCGGACAGGCCGGGCTGCTGGGCGCGAACTTCCCCGAGGCGGTCGGTGGCGGCGGCGGAGACGGCGTCGACGCGGTAATCGTCTGCGAAGAGCTGCACGAGGCCGGTGTCCCCGGCGGCGTGTTCGCGTCGCTGTTAACCTGCGGCATCGCGGTTCCGCACATGATCGCATCGGGTGACGAGCGGCTGATCGAGACGTATGTGCGCCCAACGCTGGCCGGTGAGCTGATCGGCTCGCTGGCCATCACCGAGCCCGGCGGGGGATCCGATGTCGGGCACTTGCGGACCGCCGCGGTCCGCGACGGCGATCATTACATCGTCAACGGCGCCAAGACCTACATCACCTCCGCGGTACGTGCCGACTACGTCGTGACTGCGGTGCGCACCGGCGCCCCTGGGGCGGCGGGGGTTTCGCTGCTCGTTGTCGACAAGGGCACTCCCGGCTTCGAGGTCAGCCGCAAGCTGGACAAGATGGGCTGGCGGTCCTCGGACACCGCCGAGCTGTCCTACACCGACGCCGCCGTGCCGGTGGCAAATCTCGTCGGCGTCGAGAACACCGGCTTTGCCCAGATCGCGCAGGCCTTCGTTGCTGAGCGCATCGCCCTTGCCGCACAGGCGTATTCGAGTGCACAGCGGTGCCTGGACATCACCGCGCAGTGGTGCCGCGACCGGGAGACGTTCGGCCGGCCGCTGATATCGCGGCAGTCGGTGCAGAACACGCTCGCCGAGATGGCCCGTCGCATCGATGTCGCCCGCGTCTACTCACGCAATGTTGTGGAGCGCCAACTGGCCGGCGAGACCAACCTGATCGCGCAGGTGTGTTTCGCCAAGAACACCGCTGTCGAGGCGGGCGAATGGGTGGCCAACCAGGGCGTCCAACTGTTCGGTGGGATGGGGTACATGTCCGAATCCGAAATCGAACGTCAATATCGCGACATGCGGATCCTCGGCATCGGCGGCGGCACCACCGAAATCCTCACCGCATTGGCCGCCAAACTCCTTGGGTATCAATCATGACCGCGCCGGCGACGATGCAGAGCGCAGCGATGAAGAGGAGTGGCGCCATACGACCGCGCCGGCGACGATGCAGAGCGCAGCGATGAAGAGGAGTGGCGCCATATGACCGCGCTGCAGTCCAGGATCGACCCGAACGCCGACACCTACACCGAGGCGGCGTCGGCGGCCACGTCACGGCTCGACGAGATCGCCGCCGAGTTCGCTAACGCGGTAGACGGTGGCGGGCCCAAGTACGTCGAGCGCCATCACGCCCGCGGCAAGCTGACGGCGCGCGAACGCATCGAATTGCTCGTCGACCAGGACTCGCCGTTCCTCGAACTAAGCCCACTGGCGGCCTGGGGCAGCGCGTTCAAGGTCGGCGCAAGTACGGTCACCGGAATCGGCGTCGTCGAAGGTGTCGAATGCATGATCGTCGCCAACGACCCCACCGTCAAAGGCGGCACCAGCAATCCGTGGACGCTGAAGAAGATCCTGCGGGCCAACCAGATAGCCTTCGAAAACCGGCTTCCGGTGATATCGCTCGTGGAATCCGGCGGCGCGGATCTACCCACGCAGAAGGAAATCTTCATCCCGGGCGGACGGATGTTCCGCGACCTGACCCGCCTGTCGGCGGCCGGGATCCCCACCATCGCTTTGGTGTTCGGTAATTCCACCGCGGGCGGGGCCTATGTGCCCGGGATGTCCGACCACGTGGTGATGATCAAAGAACGCTCGAAGGTCTTCCTGGCCGGCCCGCCACTGGTGAAGATGGCCACCGGCGAGGAGTCTGACGACGAGTCGCTGGGCGGCGCCGAAATGCATGCCCGTATCTCGGGTTTGGGCGACTACTTCGCCGTCGACGAACTCGACGCGATCCGCATCGGGCGCCGCATCGTGGCCCGGCTGAATTGGGTCAAGCAGGGGCCGGCACCCGCACCGGTGACGGAGCCGCTTTTCGACGCCGAGGATCTGATCGGCATCGTGCCCTCCGATTTGCGCATCCCGTTCGACCCACGGGATGTGATCGCCCGCATCGTCGACGGCTCCGAATTCGACGAATTCAAAACGATGTACGGCTCGTCGCTGGTTACCGGCTGGGCCCGCTTGCACGGCTACCCCCTGGGCATCCTGGCCAACGCCCGCGGTGTGCTCTTCAGCGAGGAGTCGCAAAAAGCCACCCAGTTCATCCAGCTGGCCAACCGGTCCAACACGCCACTGTTGTTCTTGCACAACACCACCGGATACATGGTGGGCAAGGACTACGAAGAGCGCGGCATGATCAAACACGGCTCGATGATGATCAACGCCGTCTCCAACTCCACGGTGCCACACATCTCGCTGCTGATTGGCGCGTCGTACGGCGCCGGCCACTACGGCATGTGCGGCCGTGCCTACGACCCGCGGTTCTTGTTCGCCTGGCCCAGCGCCAAGGCCGCCGTGATGGGCGGCGCCCAGCTGGCCGGGGTGTTGTCGATCGTGAGCCGGGCCGCCGCCGAGGCGCGCGGCCAAGAAGTCGATGAGGAAGCGGACGCGGCGATGCGGGCCGCCGTCGAAGGCCAGATCGAGGCCGAATCGCTACCTATGGTGTTGTCCGGGATGCTCTACGACGACGGGGTGATCGACCCGCGCGACACCCGCACCGTACTGGGAATGTGTTTCTCCGCCATCGCCAATGGCCCGATCAAGGGGACGTCGAACTTCGGCGTCTTCCGGATGTGACGCTCATGGGAATCACTCGAGTTCTGGTTGCCAACCGCGGCGAGATCGCCCGACGGGTGTTCGTCACCTGCCGCCGGCTGGGGCTGGGAACGGTCGCCGTCTACACCGATCCGGACGCCGGGGCGCCGCACGTCGCCGAGGCCGACGCCCGGGTCCGGCTGCCGCGGACCAACGACTACCTCAACGCCGAGGCGATCATCGCCGCGGCCCGCGTGGCCGGCGCCGACGCGGTGCACCCCGGCTACGGATTCCTCTCGGAGAACGCCGAGTTCGCGGCCGCGGTGCAAAACGCGGGCCTGGTTTGGGTTGGGCCGCCAGTCGACGCGGTGCGGGCGATGGGCTCCAAGATCGAGTCCAAGAAGATGATGGCCGCCGCCGGTGTGCCGGTGCTCGACGAGCTCGACCCCGACACGGTCACCGAAAGCCAGTTGCCGGTGCTGGTCAAGGCCTCCGCGGGCGGTGGCGGTCGCGGCATGCGAGTGGTACGCGAATTGTCCGCTCTGCCGGGTGAAGTCGCCGCGGCCCGGCGCGAGGCACAGTCCGCGTTCGGCGACCCGACCGTGTTCTGCGAGCGTTATCTGCCCACCGGCCACCACGTCGAGGTCCAGGTGATGGCCGACACCCACGGCACCGTGTGGGCCGTCGGCGAACGGGAATGCTCGATTCAACGGCGCCACCAGAAGATCATCGAAGAAGCGCCGTCGCCATTGGTCGAACGCATACCGGGCATGCGGGCCAAGCTGTTCGACGCGGCCCGGCTGGCCGCCGGCGCGATCGGCTACACGGGGGCCGGAACGGTGGAATTCCTGGCCGACGATAACGGCGAGTTCTACTTCCTGGAGATGAACACCCGGCTACAGGTCGAGCATCCGGTCACCGAGGAGACCACCGGGCTCGACCTCGTCGAGCTGCAACTGGCGGTGGCCGACGGCGGCCGACTGGACGCTGAACCCCCTGCTGCTCACGGGCATTCGATCGAAGCCCGCCTCTACGCCGAAGATCCCGCCCGAGGCTGGCAGCCGCAGGCCGGCGTGGTCGACACGTTCGAGGTGCCGGCCGTGCGTTCCGAGTTCTCGTCGCTCGAAGGGCGTACCGGCATCCGGTTGGATTCGGGCATCGACCCCAATGCCAGCGGGTACGCGGTGTCGATTCACTACGACCCGATGCTCGCCAAGGTGATCTCGTACGCCCCGACCCGGCGGCAAGCGGCGCTGGTGCTTGCCGACGCGCTGTCCAGAACGCACCTCCACGGCTTGCGCACCAACCGCGAGCTGCTGGTCAACGTGCTGCGTCATCCGGCCTTCCTCGACGGCGCCACCGACACCGCGTTTTTCGACACGCACGGCTTGGCGCGGCTCGCCGCGCCGCTGGCCGACGCCGGCGTGATCCGACTGTCGGCGATCGCCGCGGCGCTCGCCGACGCCGCGCACAATCGCGCCGCCGCCACCGTTCTCGGCTCGATTCCCAGCGGATGGCGCAACCTGGCGTCGGGATACCAGGCCAAGATCTACCGGGACGACGCTGATGACGAGCACACCGTCGAATACCGCTTCACCAGAACGGGATTGATCCTCGCCGAAGCCGCGGCGGCACAGCTGCTCTCGGCGACCCAAGACGAAGTCGTGTTGGCCGACGGCGACGGCGTGGCGTGCAGTTTCGCGGTCGCGTGTTATGGCCACGACATCTACGTCGACTCGGCACGCGGCCCCGTGCACCTGGTCGCGCTGCCGCGCTTCCCCGAGCCGGGCTCGGCAGTCGAGAAGGGCTCGCTGGTAGCGCCCATGCCCGGCAACGTCATCCGGCTCGGTGCCGCGGTCGGCGATGCGGTCACCGCCGGGCAGCCGCTGATCTGGCTGGAAGCCATGAAGATGGAGCACACGATCACCGCCCCGTCGGACGGTGTGCTCGCCGAGCTCAACGTCAGCACCGGCCAACAAGTCGAAGTGGGCGCCGTCCTGGCAAGGGTGGAATCGCCCGAAAGCGTTCAAGAAGGAGAATCGCAATGACCGACACCAGCTTCATCGAAAACGAGGAACGCCAGGCGCTCCGCAAGTCCGTGTCCGCGTGGGCGTCCAACTATGGCAGCGAGTACTACCTGAAGAAGGCCCGTGCTCATGAACACACCGACGAATTGTGGCAGGAGGCAGGAAAACTCGGCTTCCTCGGCGTGAACCTTCCCGAGGAATACGGCGGCGGCGGTGCCGGAATGTACGAGTTGTCGCTGGTGATGGAGGAGATGGCGGCCGCGGGTAGCGCGCTACTGCTGATGGTGGTGTCGCCCGCCATCAACGGCACGATCATCAGCAAGTTCGGCACCGAAGAGCAGAAGAAGCGCTGGATTCCCGGCATCGCCGACGGCTCGCTGACGATGGCGTTCGCGATCACCGAGCCGGACGCGGGATCCAACTCGCACAAGATCACCACCACCGCCCGTCGCGACGGTGGCGACTGGATCCTCAAGGGCCAGAAGGTCTACATCTCCGGCATCGACCAGGCGCAGGCCGTGCTGGTCGTCGCCCGCACCGAAGAAGCCAAAACCGGCAAATTGCGCCCGGCGCTGTTCGTCGTGCCGACCGATTCGCCCGGCTTCACCTACACCCCAATCGAAATGGAACTGATCAGCCCCGAGCGGCAGTTCCAGGTCTTCCTCGACGATGTGCGGCTGCCGGGCGACGCCCTCGTCGGCGCCGAAGATGCCGCGATCGCACAGCTTTTCGCGGGTTTGAATCCGGAACGGATCATGGGCGCGGCCAGCTCCGTCGGCATGGGACGCTACGCGCTGGAGCGTGCGGCCGACTATGTCAAGACCCGTCAGGTATGGGGAACGCCGATCGGCGCACATCAGGGCTTGTCACATCCGTTGGCGCAGTGCCACATTGAGGTCGAGCTTGCGAAGCTGATGATGCAGAAGGCGGCGACGCTCTACGACAACGGCGACGACGCTGGTGCCGCCACGGCCGCCAACATGGCCAAATACGCTGCGGCCGAGGCCGCGACGCGATCGGTGGACCAGGCCGTGCAATCCATGGGCGGCAACGGTCTGACCAAGGAGTACGGCGTTGCCGCCATGCTGGCGTCGGCCCGGCTGGGTCGCATTGCGCCGGTGAGCCGGGAGATGGTGCTCAACTTCGTGGCGCAGACGTCGCTGGGCCTGCCCCGGTCCTACTGATGGACAGGCTGGTCGATTACGCCGTCGAGGGCCACGTTGCGCGGCTGACGCTGAACTCACCGCACAACCGCAACGCACTCTCCGCCACTCTGGTCAACCAACTGCACCAGGGCCTGCGCGATGCGGCCGCCGACCCCGTGGTGCGGGCGGTGGTGCTCGGCCACACCGGGAATACCTTCTGCGCGGGCGCCGACCTGTCGGAAGGGTCGGCAACAACAGGTGCCGACCCGGCCGAGATGGCCGCCGAGCGGGCCAGGGAGATGGCCGCGCTGCTGCGCGCGATCGTCGAGTCGCCGCTGCCAGTGATCGTCGCGGTCGACGGCCACGTCCGTGCCGGCGGTATGGGCCTGGTTGGCGCCTGCGATATCGCGGTCGCCGGTCCACGCAGCACCTTCGCGTTGACCGAGGCCCGGATCGGAGTCGCGCCGGCGATCATCTCGCTGACGCTGCTGCCCAAGATGTCCGCCCGCGCCGCCGCCCGGTACTACGTCACCGGCGAGACGTTCGACGCCACCACCGCCGCCGCGATCGGGCTGATCACGATGGCCGCCGACGACGTCGATGCCGCGGTGGCATCGCTCGTCGCCGATATCGGGCGGGCTTCACCGCAGGGGTTGGCCGCGTCCAAAGCACTGACCACCGCCGCCATCCTCGACGGCTTCGACCGTGACGCCGAGCGGCTCGGCGCCGAGTCGGCGCGATTGTTCGTTTCCGACGAAGCCCGCGAGGGCATGCTCGCTTTCCTGCAGAAACGCCCGCCACAGTGGGCCAGCCAAGAGGAAAGCGACACAGTTTAGCCAAGTTCCCTTGCAGCAAATTCTGATCGTCGTACGCTCGTAACTGATGAGCGATTCAGGGCAGCGGGGCGCGCCAGGCCAGCGGAACGTCACAACGCGTGCCGCCGATACCGACCGCATCCAGGTCGCCCAGTTGCTCACTGACGCCGCCGCGCAGGGCCGCCTGCAGATGAGCGACTACGAAGACCGGCTCACCAGGGCATACGCGGCCAAGACCTACGACGAGCTGGATCGCCTGCGCTCCGACCTGCTGGGGTCATCGGTGAACCCGCAACGAGGTGGCGACTGCAAACCCGCGCCCTCGATGCTGCTGCTGGCCATCATGAGCGCGTTCCAGCGACGCGGCCGGTGGAACGTTCCCAAGAAGTTGACGACGTTCGCGTTGTGGGGTGGCGGCGTGATAGACCTCCGCTACGCCGACTTCACCTCCCCCGAGGTCGAGATCCACGCAACCTCGATCATGGGCGGACAAACCATCCTGCTGCCTCCCGAAGTCAACGTCGAGATCAAGGGCCACGGCGTGATGGGTGGGTTCGATCACCAGGTTGCCGGTGAAGGCACCCCGGGCGCCCCGACCGTCAAGATCCGTGGTTTCGCACTATGGGGCGGCGTCGGCATCAAGCGGAAAAACCGCAAGACCCAGCAATAGCCATCCGCGAAAGGCCAGCTCACAGCGGCTATAAGCGACTGGCCGATGGTTTGTCGTATGGGATACTTGGCCGATGGCGGACAAACTGCGGGTCGATCCCACGGCGTTGTCTCATGCCGGCAACGAGGTGGCCAACCACGGTGAAGATCTGCTGGCCCGGCAGCAGTCATGTCATGGCGAGGCCGCAGGCGCGCACTCCGGCTGGGTGGGCTCTTCAGCGGGGGCGTTGTCGAACCTGTTGGACCGCTGGGAGACGACCAGCGACGCCCACCTTCGCCGTTTCGGGAAGCATTCGACCGACATGCACTTCGTCGCTGCCGACTTTGCCGACACGGAGGCTCGCAATACCGAGGCGGTGCGCAGGGTCGGCGAGGCGGCCAGTGGTGAGAGTCCGCGCCCGTAATGGCGTTGACCCTGGCCGACATTGAACGCTGGAGCCCAGAGGCCATCAACACCGTTTTTCAGGCCGCGATCAAACGCGCGCACGGCACCCGCACCGCATCGGCGGCGCTTGGCCAAACCATGCAATTCCTCGATTGGGGCGGCGACAGTGCTGACGCGGCACGAGTCGCGACGCATCGCACCATGCTGAACCTCGACAGCCACGCCGATGCGTGTGATGCCGTCGGCCGGGCCGCGGACAAGGCGGCCGTAGAGGTCGCTGCGATCAAGGCGCGGTTGAAAGGGATCCAAGACACCGCTCGCGATTACCACCTGACCATCGACGAGAACACCGGGACGGTCAGCCTGCCGGAGAACCTGTCGTCGTACTCCGCGGCCGATCAGAGCGAGATCGAGTCTGCGTGGCTTCGGGTCGCCCAGGCGATTACGCAGCTGCTGGCCGACGCCCAGACGGCTGACGAGGATCTGGCCGCAGCCATCCGCGGCGCCGACGGTGATTCCAGGCTTGGTGCTATCGACCACCCTTGACGGCCACCTGCGGG
>Ga0209655_10000430_pt1 | contig 15952 bp, 18 predicted proteins | sample BogFormECP03_OM2_FD_188236 | JGI IMG/M metagenome (GOLD analysis project Ga0209655, IMG submission 188236) | Bog forest soil microbial communities from Calvert Island, British Columbia, Canada - ECP03_OM2 (SPAdes) (version 2) | ecosystem: Environmental > Aquatic > Freshwater > Wetlands > Bog ...
GTCCCGCCGGCACTCAAGACGCGCAACCTCGACCACCCGGACCTCGATCCGTTTTACGCGGCGGCGGTCGAACTCGGAATGCCGCTCGGCATTCACGGTGCGCCCGGCATCCATCTGCCGAAGATCGGTGTTGACCGCTTCACCAACTATATCCAGGTGCACTGCATCAGCTTTCCGTTCGACCAGATGACGGCGATGACAGCGATGGTGTCCGGCGGCGTTTTCGATCGGCATCCCGGATTACGGGTGGCCTTCCTCGAGGCGGGCGTGGGCTGGGTGCCGTTCTTCATCGACCGCCTGCACGAGCATTTCGAAAAGCGCGGCGACTGGATCGAGCGTGGCTGGCAACGTGATCCGCAGGAGTACGTCCAGGCCGGCAACATATTCGTGACCTGCGAGCCGGAGGAGCCGATCCTGCCCGGCGTCATCGACGTACTCGGCGACGACTTCATCATGTTCGCCAGCGACTACCCGCACTGGGACGGCGAGTGGCCCGAAAGCACGAAGCACCTGCGCACGCGCCCGGACATCAGCGAAGACACCCGCGCGAAAATCGGCGGGCGCAACGCGCAGCGCTTCTACGGTCTCAACTGAGGACGATCGACCTGGCGATCAGTGCGCCTGCCATTCCGGAGGTCGTTTTTCGGCGAATGCACGCGGACCCTCTTTTGCGTCCTGGGTCGCGAAAATCCGGTCGCTGTGCGAAGTTTCGTTCGCATACGCAGATTGCAGATCAAGCGCCAGGCCCTCGACAGCCGACTGCTTCGTCGCCGACACGGCAAGCGGCGCGTTAGCCGCGATGCGCTCGGCGTATTCATAGGCGTTATCCATCAACTGGTTCGCCGGCACCACACGGTTGATCAGCCCCATCGCGAGCGCGCGGTCGGCGTCCACCATGTCCGCGGTCAACAGCAACTCCATCGCAAACGCGTAAGGCATCTGGCGAGGCAGCCGCACGGTGCTGCCGCCGCCCGCGAACAATCCGCGCTTCGGCTCCATCACGGCGAATCGTGCCTCGGGCACAGCGACCCGAATGTCGGTGGAGGTCAACATCTCGAATCCGCCCGCGACGCACACGCCGTTGACGGCGGCGACGATCGGCTTGTAGATCGGAAACTGGTGCAGGACAGCGTGAATAGCGTCAGTTTTGTTCCAGCCGGAAGGCTGCGGCAAGTCGCCGGTCAGCTCAGGAATGAACTTCTTGAGATCGGCGCCGGTGCAAAAATCGCGACCGACACCGGTGATGACGGCAACCCACGCGTCGGCATCGTCGCGAAAGGCGGCCCAGGCGTGGGCAAGATCGCGGAAATGAGCCATGTCGAGCGAATTACGAGTCTCGCGTCTGTTGATCGTGATCGTGACGATGCGACCGTCCCGCACGTAGTCGATGCTCACCGCGTCCTTCGGGATTCGCAGTTGCTATCTTTGCAATGATAGTAAATCACCCGGGCTGTGCTCTGGCCAGCGTCTGCTAGGTGCTTATTTGGCACTCGTATAGCCCGGGGTGCCGGGCGAATGCGCGGGCACTATCCTTAGGCGGATCGACGCCTTAGCCGATACCCTCTTTCGTGCAGCTGTCGGGACGGAAGTTGGTGACGACCGTCGACCTGAGCTGGACCATTCACAGAATTGAGAGGCCATGGGCGAATTCGATCCACATGAAGGTGAAGCACAGACGATTGTGAGTCTCGCTGAGGCGGCGATGCACATGTACCGGGCTGCTATCGATTCGCTGCCTTTCCCTGAGGACAAGAAGTTCCAGAAACGGGCCGAGGTGGTTCTCACCGGCATGCGGAAATTGCGCGCGGCGCTGACGCAGGCGGCAAGCCACAGCAGGCCGAGCCCCACGGTCATGATGGCGCTCAGCGATGTCCGCCGGCGCTACGACGATCTGATGGAGCGTGCCGCGGACGCTCCCGGAGCAACGCTCGGCCAACAGCTTTACCACGCGCGCATCCACGCCAAGCTGACGGCGCAGGAGGCGGCCTACGGTGTAGGACTTCCATCAGATCTGCCGGACGAGCTCGAAGCCGGCGGTGCTCCGACCGACAAGGAGACGCCGCTGGTGCAACAGCTGATTGCGTCGATCCGCGCGGTCGCGGGACTAGAGGACGTCGACTACCCGCTGCCACCCGTCGAGGAGCATGTCGAGGGCTGGGACGAAGCGCTGGCAGTGAACGGCGCCGGCGAAGAGGCTAACGCGGCAGCTCACTAACTCCCGGCTATCCCGAAGCCGTCCATCACCGAATGGGAAGTCCCGTCAGCGCCCTGGCGATGACGAGTCGCTGGATCTCGCTGGTGCCTTCAAAGATGGTGAAAATCTTGGCATCCCGATGCATCCGCTCGACGGGGTAGTCGCGGGTGTAGCCGTTGCCGCCGAGGATTTGGATCGCTTCATCGGTGACGTACACCGCGGTCTCGCTGGCGTACAACTTGGCCATCGAGCCCTCGGCTGAGGTGAACGGCTTGTTGTTTCGTTGCATCCAGCTGGCCCGCCAGACCAGCATCCGGGACGCGTCGATGCGGCTTTTCATGTCGGCCAACTTGAACGCGATCGCCTGGAATTCGGCGATTTTGCGGCCGAACTGTTCGCGCTGACCCGAGTATTCCAGCGCGTACTCATAGGCGGCGCGCGCGATACCCAGGGCCATCGCACCCACCGTGGGACGCGTGCGTTCGAACGTCATCATCGCGGCCTGGCTCGACGTGCGATGCCCTTCCTTGATTTTGGCGATCCGGCGCTCGAAACGCTCTCGGCCGCCGAGGATCAGCTCACCGGAGATGCGGACGTCGTCGAGCACTACCTCAGCGGTGTGGGACGCCCTAATACCGTGCTTTTTGAATTTTTGCCCCTGCGATAGGCCCTTCGTGCCGGGAGGCACGATGAACGTCGCCTGGCCCCGAGTGCCTAAGTCAGGTTCGACCGATGCCACCACCACGTGCACATTGGCGATTCCGCCGTTGGTCGCCCACGTCTTGGTGCCGTTGAGCACCCACTCGTCGGCGGCTTCGTCGTACTTCGCTCTGGTGCGAACAGCTCCAACGTCAGAGCCGGCACCGGGTTCGGAGGAACAGAACGCGGCCAGCTTGGGATCGCCGGGAGTGCCGAACATCTGCGGCAGCCATTCGCCAATCTGCTGCGGAGTCCCGTTGGCGGCCAGCGCTGCCGCGGCAAGCCCGGTAGCCATGATCGACAACGCGATCCCGGCGTCACCCCAGAACATTTCCTCGAATACCGTCGGCATGCCCAGGCCGCTGGATTCGGCCGCCATCTGGGCGAACAGGTCGGGGGTGTACAGCCCGACCTTGGCCGCCTCTTGGATGATCGGCCACGGGGTTTCTTCCCGCTCGTCCCATTCGGCGGCCGCCGGGCGGATCACCGACTCGGCAAATTCGTGCACCCAGTCACGGACGTGGACCACTTCCTCCGATAACTCCATCGAAAAGGTGGCGTCCATCAGCGCTCCTATCAGTGATCTGGGCCGCACTGTCTTGCCGTACTGTCGGCCGGCACCCTACAGTAAACGCTTGTGCACTGAGTGGACAAATCAGCAGCTCAGCCGCACACTTCGAGCTTCCGAAGAGGGACACATGCGGCGCAGTGATATCCAAGCGGTCGGCCATCTGGCGGGGGAGGCGTCGTCGATGGTGACAGCCCTGGTGCGGGGGATGCACGCCGGGATCGCCGGGCGGGTATTCGCTTCGATCGGGCCGCCGGCAGCACCGACCAGACTGATCCATGATGGGCTGACGCGCGCGATCTATGGCGGTGTGGACCGAGGTATTCGCGGCGCAACCCAGGCCGCCGGCGCGGTGGCCGCTGAACTCTGGGGTGACGACGGCGACGAAGCTCTCGAATCGCGCACCACCTCGGCTGCGGTGCTCGCTGCCGTCAATGGCATATACGGGGATGAGTTGACCGAGCGCGACAACTCGCTCGCGAGCCCGATGGCCATCCGGCACCGCGGCAAGGTCGTTCCGCCGACACCCGACGGCCTTGCCGCGGCGTTTCCGTCGGCCACCGAACGGGTCGTGCTGTTTGTGCACGGCTGGTGTCTTACCGAGCGGTCATGGTCTCGGCGCCCACCCGAGGACACTGAGGAAAAAGACAGCCGGACTTATGGCGAACGGCTGCGCGAGGACGTGGGATTCAGCCCGGTACGCCTGCGTTACAACACCGGGCTGCACGTGTCGGTCAACGGCCGAGCGCTCGCCGAAATACTGGACCGATTGCACTCCGACTGGCCGGTCCCCATCTCCGAGCTTGTGCTGGTGGGCCATTCGATGGGTGGGCTGGTGGCGCGCAGCGCGTGCCATTACGGCGCCGAGCAACAACATCGATGGACCGACGCGGTCAGTCACGTAGTGTGCCTCGGCTCGCCGCATCTGGGGGCCGATCTGGAGAAGGGCGTGAGCGTCGCATCGTGGGCCTTGGCCCGGCTGCCCGAAACCCGAGCCATCGCAGCCTTTTTGAACGCGCGCAGCGACGGAGTCAAAGATCTGCGCTTCGGCGCCTGCCTTGATGAGGACTGGCGCGACGTCGATCCGGACGAGTTCCTACGCGATCGTTGCCACGAGACGCCGTTCCTGCCGCGTGCCACCTACCATTTCGTCGCGGCCACCGTCACGCCGCCGCTGCTCGGAATCATCGCCGGCGATCACTTGGTGCGGTTGCACAGCGCAGCAGGCCGCGGCAGATCGCGGCGCATTCCCTTTGACGCCGAACACGGACTGACGCTGACCGGGTTGAACCACCTGGACTTGCTGAATCATCCGCTGGTCTACGCGAAGCTCCGCGACTGGCTGACGCCCTCCCCGGGCACGGCGGCGATGCGCGCTGCCACGTCGGCCGCGACGGCCAACGTCCTGGGGTCTTCGGCAGCCGAGTAACGGTCGGCGACAGTGTCGTAGCTGGCTCCCGCTATCGATCCGTGGTCGGCGGGTAACTCGGCCACCTGCACCGGCCAGTCGTTCTGCCGGAGCGCGGAGGCGAAATCGCGGCTGACCGCGACTGGAATGACGTCATCGGCCAGGCCGTGCAGCAAGGTGAACGGGCCGGGCTTTGCGTCGCCGGTGAGCTGGGTGGCCGGGACTCGGCCGAAGATCGGATCGGTGACCATGAAGGCGCCGGCCAGGCAGACGGTGTGGGCGAAGGCAACGCCGATCCGGCGGGCCCGGATCGTCAGCCCGGCCGCCGCGACGCCGCCCATCGACCAGCCGACCAGTACCAGGCCGTCGGGGTCGTCGACCCGCTTACGGGCGAAATGCACCGACTTGAGCAGATCGGCGCGCCCGGCGTCGTCGGCGTGTGAGTTCCAGTCGGGGACGACGACGCCCAAGCCATGGCCGACCAGTAGCTCGGCGAGCGGCCGGACGGCGGCGCGGGCGTCGGGCTGCTGGCCGTGCCACAACAGCACGGTGCGTTGCGCGGGTTTGCCGGAGACATCGACCAGCCGACCGGGTGCGTATTCGACGGTCTGCATACCCTCCAGGCTGCCCTACCGCCTACCCCTCACGGCTTCGGCGGTGGTGGTGGCGGTGGTGCCCCGCCTCCGAGAAGGCCGCCGAGGATATTCAACGGGATTCCTGCCTCCGCGGGTGTCTTTCCCGGGTCGGGGACTGCGGCGTCGTTCTTCTGCCACGGCTGACAACCGTCGGTCTTGAACGCTTTGTCGGTCGGGTCGATCCGCACTACCTGCGGCTTTTTGCTCAACGCGTTGTCGACCAGCTGTTTGCCGTCGTCACCGGAGCCGACCCGTTTCCAATAGCAGGTGCCGCTACCGACCGGTCCCGCGGAGGTGTAGGTGCCGGGCACGATGTCGGTTCCCACCGCGTAGGTGCCGTCGTGGTCGATGGTCGTCTTCGCCCCAGGCGGCGGCGCTCCGGGCGGCGGCCCCGGAGCCGGTCCAGGCGGCGGCGCCGGTGGGTCGGCACTGGCAAGGCCGGCAGCCGCACCCCAGCTCAGCGCAATGAGCGCCGCCGCGGCAACAACGGTTGACTTCGACCTCACGAATAGCAGCATACGCGGGGCCCGCGCCCGAGCCCGATTGCGCTGTTAGGCGGTTTTGGTGAGCAGCGGCAACAGCATCCTGCGGCGCGCCGAGGTCGCATCGGCGAAGTAGTGCAGCGCCTCGTGCACCGTGACGAAGACCGGGAAGCTGGATTCCTCTTGGGTGACCAGCAGCGCCGTGTTCACCGCTTGGCTGGGGACCACCGACCACTCGACCAAGGCGGCGGTGCAGACCGCATCGATCCGGTAGAGGAGTCGAACAGCCTGTTCTGCAAACGAATCCAGAGTCGACAAGTCAAGGACAAACGGCTTGTCCGGCAGGATGAAACGCTTGGTGTAGTCGCTGACCTGGTCGACGTTCGTCGAGTCGACCGCGCCGGTGATCGTGACGACGGTTCCCAGGCTGCGGCACTGTGCCCGCACCGCGGCACCGTCGCAGTCGAATGGGAGATGGGCGTGACGGGGGGACACGCAGGCACCTGCGGTGTCACTTGAATCGGTCATGCGAGGCCCCCCAGTTCTCAAACGCGGTTGCTGCAACATCGGGTTGAGGGATGAGCTCAACTTGTTTGAGACGCTAATTGGCTACTCTAAGGTCACTGGGGTGCAGCCTTTAATACTTTGCTAAGAAACATTTTTCAGTTACCGCCCAGTAGCTTCCTAGGCAAGCCGTTTGACCGACCCCGCATAGCCGAGCGCGTGCTCGTAGATCTCGAGGTTGTCGCGAGAAATCTTCGCGTGGACCGGACGTTCGAGAAGGAATCGCAGCACGCGGTTGAAGGCGTGATAGGTCTCGTGAAAGGTCAGCACGGTGGTGCCGTCGGGTTGTTCCTCGAGTTCGTGGTAACCCTCGGCGCGCGACCACAGCGGCTTGCCGATCGCCACATAGCGCGAGAGCTTGTTGACTCTCGCCTCGGTGACGGTCTCCCACGAACGCCCCTTGCCGCCCGACAGCAGGTACTTGGGCACGGGGAAGACACAGGTGCGGACCAGTCCCTCGCCGGCTTCGTCACCTTCGTTGAGGATCTCCATGCTGCCGGTCGGCCACTCGAGCACGCGTGGCTTGGGCGAGTTCGGTGGCGCCGGTGGATGCAACACCCGCCATACCTTTTTCGGAGGCGCGTCGACGTGAAATCGCACGGTGTAGGACTGCATCAGCTTTCTCCAACCGGCTGTTGCCAGGTATCCCAGTAAGTAACGGTCTCCGCGGACGGCCGGACGGCCGGCCGGAAATCTGTGCCAATCGTGTAGGCCACCGGGAACAGCGCGGCCTGGGTCACGGTGTCGGGAATGCCCAGCAGCTCGGCGACCTCCCGCTCCTTGGCCAAATGCATTGTCGTCCAGACCGATCCGAGTCCGCGGGAGCGAAGGGCGAGTAGGAAGCTCCAGCCGGCCGGGATGATCGACGCCCAAGCCGACGCAGCGGTCAGCATGTTGGAGTTATCGATGCGGTTCTCCAGGCAGGGGATGACATGCACGGGAACTTGGCCGAGGGTGTCAGTGAGGCTGAACGCGCTGGCGTACACGCGCTGAGTTTGCGGGTCGGACGTGTCCTTGGCGGCGAGTGCAAGATAATCAGCGCCGATGCTGCTGTAGATCTCCGCGATCGCGGCGCGCTTGTCCGCATCGGTGATCACCAGCCACCGCCAATCCTGCGTGTTGCTTGCGGTCGGCGCTTGCATCGCTAGTTGTATGCACTCGAGGATCACGTCACGACCGACCGGCCGGGTCAGGTCCAGACGTTTGCGCACCGATCGGGTGGTGCTCAGCAATTCGTCGACAGTGGCCCTATCCATCCCGTCCAACCTCTCCTTCCTGCTGTGCTCAGAGGTCGATCGCACATGACTGATCGACGCCGAGCACGGTCAACGACCGTCCCAGGCCAAGGAAGACCGCGACACACAGTGTGAGATCGAGGATTTCTTCGTCGCTGAAGCTTTCACGCAGCCGCCCGAAGAACGCGTCGTCGATCGATCCATGGTCATTCGCGAATCGCTCGGCGTACTCGATGGCAAGACGTTGCCGCGCCGTGTAGCCGGGGTAGGTGGCGTAGGCCGCGACGTTCTCATACAGCTCCGGCGAGACGCCCGCTTCGAGCACCGAATCCGCGCGGAAGTCGGAGCACGCGACGCAGTCGTTGATCTGCGCGATCCGCATCCTGGCCAGCTCGCGCTCGTGCGGGGGCAGAATGCTCTGCTGGTACGCGCCGCGAATCATCCGCTCGACCATGTCGCCGAGTTGCGGTCGCAGCGTCCAAATCATTGCGGCCTCACCACCGGGGCCGTCCGGCACATCAAGCCTAGCCACGGCGACGATGCGGCCGGAACGGCCGAGGACGAGTTTGGCAATCAGGCTTGGCCATGGATGCGAGCAAACCAGATGTTTGGCTCGACTGTCCAGGTTACGGCCCGTGGACAGGACAGGATGCCCGGATTACCGTCCATTGGGCGAAGGCGCGGTGCAGCGCTCGCGCAGGAGGTCCCGCGGCATGCTCTTCATGCACGAGGTACACACGGTGCGGGGACGCGCCGAGGACGAGTTCGAGGCCGCATTCCGAGACGGCTGGATGGCCACGCTCGGTGCTGGTGACGAAGCCCGATTGCTCTGGTACGCAAACCAGGCCCACGGCAGTGGACCCGCCTACACCGTCGTCACCGTGACGGCCATTCGCGACGGAGCAGCGTGGGAGCGCTTGGCCCTACGGATCCAGAAAGGCGCTCTGCGGCAATGGATGCGCGAGCTCGACGAGCTCCGCCACGACGTCGACGCCAAGCTCCTCGTTGCGCTTCCGTGGTCGCCCCTTGAGGACGTCTCCTTCGACGAGGTGCCCGTCGATGGACGCGAACACGAGCTGACTCTCTACATGGAGGACACCATGTGGCCCTACGAGGACAAGTTCGCCGAATACATCGACCGCTGCGGTGAGGTGTACGCCGGGGGCCTTGACCGGCCGGCTTCGATGTTGACCATCCAGGCCGCGTTCCAGCCCGCGTTGGGCAGTCGCCTGCACCGAGAAGTGGTGCTGCTGCAGCGCATCCGCCAGCCGGAAGCGCTGCTCAACCTCCTTCGGACCGAGATCCCGCCGGACTACCGCGCACCGGGAACCTGGATGTATGACGCGTTGGACCTGCGCGACCAATGGACCAGCCGGCTGCTTCGCACCTCCTCGTGGTCACCCCTCTACTGAGCCGCGCATGAACATCGGCATGATCGTCGATCCCGCCGCCGCCGGCGACCCGGACCGCGTCGCGCTCATTATCGGCCAGCGCGTCATCGGCTACGGCCAACTGGCAGCGGCCATCGAACGCTGCGCCGCCGGACTGGCTGCCAATGGTGTGACGGCCGGAACCCGCATCGCCGTCGTCGACGGCGGCAGCCTGCTTTCCATCGCATCGGTACTCGGCGCAGCGCGCATCGGTGCGGCGGCAGCGCTGATGAACCCCGCGCTCACACCGCCAGAGCTGCGGAGCCTGATACACAATGCGGGATGCGCCGACGTCGGGGTCGCGGGAGAGGCATACGCAGACCGGCTCCGTGAAGCGGGCGCGAGCAAGGCATTGACAGCCGCTGATCTATTGAGCGACAACCCGATTCCCGCGGCGACGACAGCCGACGGGATCGACGATCGCGACGCCCTGGTGCTGTTCACCAGCGGTACCACCGGCCTCCCGAAAGCGGTCGGAATCACCAACGGGCAACTGAGCACTCGGATCGGGGGAATAGGGCTTCCGTTCCGCCCGGACTCAGCGCCCACCGTGGCGATGATGTGTGTCCCGTTCTTCCACGTCGGTGGCTCGCTGGGCATTCTCGGCAGCCTCTACTCAGGCAACACCTCGGTCGTGCAGGAACGGTTCGACGCCGCAGAGTGGTTGCGACTGGTGCAGGAGCATCGGGTGCGCACCGCATTCCTGGTGCCGACCATGCTCCAGCGGATCCTCGACCATCGCGACTTCGCCGGCACCGACCTGACCTCGCTAGTCGCCATCGCCTACGGGGCGGCGGCGGCGCCCGTCGCATTGGTGCGCCGGGCGATGGCTGCCCTGCCGCATGTCGCGTTTGCCAACGTGTTTGGCCAGACCGAAACCCTCGGCGCCTACACCACCTTGTTGCCGGAGGACCACCGCAATCCCAATCGCGTGGGCTCGGTAGGGCGGCCGCTGCCCGGGGTGGAAGTCCGAGTGGTCGACCCCGACACAGGAACCGACGTCGAGGCGGATGTTGTCGGCGAGTTGTGGGTGAACACCAGCCAGAACGTCACCGAAGGCTGGCTACATACCGGTGACCTCGCCCATCAGGATGGGGAGGGCTACATCTACCCCAGCGGCCGGCTCATCGACACCATCAACCGTGGGGGAGAGAAGTTCGGGCCGATCGAGGTCGAGGAAGCACTGCGTACCCATCCGGCGGTGAGCGACGTCGCGGTCGCCGGGATTACCGACGAGGAGATGGGTCAGCGGGTTGGCGCGGCGGTCGTGGCTCATCTCCCCGTGACGCTCGACGAGCTGCGGTCGCACTGTCGTGACCGCATCGCCTATTTCAAGCTGCCTGAGCGGCTCATGATCGTCGACCGCATCCCGTACAACGAGACCGGCAAGGTCAACCGCCGCCGACTCTCCCTGTTGATCGCAGACAACGCGTAAGCGACCGAAAGGAATCGCCGTGCTGTTCCTTCACGAAACCCACCGGGTCGTCGGCGCTCGCGAGGACGACTTCGAGGCGGCCTACCGCGAGGGCTGGATGCCCACCCTCGCGCAGGAGGGGAACGCTCGGTTGCTTTGGTACACCAACCATGCTCACGGCTCGGGAGTGGCATACAACGTGGTCACTGTCACCGGCATCGCCGACGGCGCGGCGTGGGAAAGCCTCGCCCGCCGGGCGCAACGAGGCGATCTGGCCACATGGATGCGCGAATTGGACAATCTGCGCCACGAGGTCAACGGCAAGATCCTGCTGCCGGTCGAATGGTCGCCGCTGCAAGAAGTGGACCTGACGACCGTGCCCACCGACGGTGCAACGCATCCCCCGAGTTTGTTCATGGAGGACACCGGATGGCCTTACGCCCCGCTGGACGACTACATCCGCTCGTGGGATGAGATCTACTACCGAGTGCTTTCCAAAGCCCCGCCCGGGAGACGAGTGCTCGAAATCCAAGCCTGCTTCCAGGTAGCGCACGGCAGCCACAAACGCCGAGAGGCGATGCTGTGGCAGAAGATTGACGCGACCAACGACTACGCCGCCCTGAAGCATCTGCTGACTACGGATATCCCACCCGAGCACCGCGGACCCGGCACCTATATGTTCGAAGCGCTGAAGTATCGCGATCAGTGGGAGAGCCGCTTGCTTCGGACTTCTGCGTGGTCACCCCTGTACTGATCGAGGACTAAAACCTTTCTCTCCGTTCAGGATTCGGTAGCATTCAGCCGCCATCTCGGCGACGATGTCGGCCGCCGGGCGAATCTTGTCGATGCGTCCGATCGCCTCGCCGACGAATATCGCGGCGACGTCGAAGTCCTCAGCCGCGACAGCGGTTTCAAAGGTGCTCACTGCATCGTCCAGCGACGACAGCAGTTCGGGCTCGTTGCCATGCCAGCCGTCGACGAAGGGGTTGCTCAACGTCCGCTCGTTGTATTGCGGCGGCCAATCCAGCCGCCGCACAACGTCATAGACCCGCGTGCGGTAGGTGTCGTCTCCGCTGGCCCGAAGGGCCCGCTGCTGCGCCCGCGGCGATACCAGCGCCTCAGGCGAGGCCCAAAATCTGGTGCCGACCAGCGCGCCATCGGCGCCGAGGGTGAGCGCCGCCGCGAGCCCTCGCCCGTCAACGACACCGCCTGCGGCAAGCACAAGCGTTTCGGGTGAACGTTGCGCTGCGAGGTCGACGACGTCGGGCACCAGTGTGAACGTCGAACGCACAGTCATTCCATGCCCGCCTGCCTCACCGCCCTGTGCCACCAGGATTTCCGCACCGGCATCCAGAGCCTGACGCGCCTGGTCGAGCGTCTGGACCTGTGCGATCAGTGGGACGCCGGCGGCGTGGATGCGGTCGGCGAACGGCTGCAGATCACCGAACGACAGCATGATCGTTGCCGGCTGCCGCTCCAGCGTCTGATCAAGTAGCTCGGGCTTGCGGGCCAGGCTCCAGGTGATGAAGCCGCATCCAACCCGCGTGCCCTCGGCCAGGGCGAATTCACGCTGCAGCCAGTCCGAGTCGCCATAGCCGCCACCAATGAGGCCCAGCCCGCCGCCCGATGTCGCGGCTGCGGCGAGCCGGCCCCCCGAAATCAATGCCATCGGCGCGGCGAGAATCGGATGTTCGATGTCGAAGAATTCGGTGAGGCGGGTTTGCAGTGATTGCAGCGACTTCGGGGTCTTGGGTGACATGGCCGCACTCACTTGAGCTCTCCGGTGAGGAACTGTGCCCGGCCGTGACCGAAAGACCAATCCTCGTCGCCATTGTCGGTGATCGAGACAATTAGATCGGCCGGGTCGAGCCCGCATCGCGCGGCGAGGTTGGCGGCCACCAACTCATAGAACCGCTTTTTCATTTCGCTTGAACGGCGCCGGCTCACGACGTGGACAATCACCAGCCGAGATGAACGCTCGATCCCGAGACCGGTATCCCACGCGACGATCTCGTGGTCCTGATGGGTGCTCACCACCTGATAGCGGTCGCGTGGCGGCACCCCGAAGGCTTCCACGACGGCGTCGTGCATCGCGTCCAGTAGCGACCGGATTTCTTCGGGCGTGCGGCCCTCGATGAGGTCGACATACAACAGCGGCATTCGTGCGTCCCATAGCGGCGGGTCTCCCGTGGTCGCCGGGGCAGGGCGCGCCCGTCGTGATGCTGACGCTAGACACGCAAACACAAGCTGTGAACTGCTTGCATGTCACCGAATTGTGTCCGAGCCACACCGCGTCGCGAACTCGCGGTCGGGCGATCGCACTGATACCCTGCCATCGCCGTCGTTTGTCAGGTCGCGTGGCGTGAAACCGCCTGGACAGCCGGCGCAGCAGCACAAATGCGGCCGTGGCGAATGAACCACGAGTGGCCTGACGGAAAGAGTGTTGTGCGCAGCGGAGAGATCAAGGCCCTCACGGGACTTCGCATCATCGCCGCCGTGTGGGTCGTGCTTTTTCACTTCCGGCCGCTGCTGCGGGATGCGGCACCGGGATTCCGCGACGCGCTCTCGCCAGTGCTCAATTGCGGAGCGCAGGGCGTCGACCTGTTCTTCATGCTGAGTGGGTTCGTGCTGACCTGGAATTACCTCGATCGAATGGGCTGGTCCTGGTCGACACGGTCGACGCTGCACTTTCTCTGGCTGCGGCTGGCCCGAGTATGGCCGGTCTACCTGGTCACCTTGCATCTCGCGGCGCTGTGGGTGATTTTCACCCTGCACGTCGGTCACGTGCCATCGCAGGACATCGACCGATTCACGGCGGTCAGCTATGTGCGTCAGGTCCTGCTGGTACAGCTGTGGTTCCAACCGTTCTTCGATAATTCGAGCTGGGACGGGCCGGCGTGGTCGATCAGCGCCGAGTGGTTGGCCTACCTGTTGTTCGGGCTGCTGGTGCTGGTGATCTTCCGGATGACGCGCGCGACCCGCGCACGCAGCCTGATGTGGCTGGCGGTCGGCGCCTCGTTACCCCCCGTGGTGGCGCTGCTGGTGACCGGCCAGTTCTACACGCCCTGGAGTTGGCTGCCGCGCATCGTCATGCAGTTCACCGCCGGCGCTCTGGTCGCGGCCGCCGTGACGAGGTTGCGGCCGACCGATCGTGGCCGACGCGTCGCCGGATACGTTTCGATCTTGCTGATCGCCGGCGTCGTCGGCCTGCTGTACCTCTTCGACGCGCATCCTTTGCACGGTGTCCAAGACACCGCCGGACTGGTCGACGTGCTGTTCGTGCCCCTGGTGATGACGCTGGCGATCGGCGCCGGCAGCTTGCCGGCGCTGCTGTCCACCCGGTTGATGGTGTTCGGCGGGCAGATCTCGTTTTGCGTCTACATGGTCCACGAGCTGGTGCACACGGCGTGGATATGGACCGCCGAGCAGTTCCAGCTCACGCTGCAGGGCACGGTAGGGAAGTTGATCGTCGCCGGCCTGCTGACGATCACGATCGGTGCCGCGATCGTGCTGTTCCACTTCGTTGAAGAACCCGCCCGACGCTGGATGCGACGGATGGTCGACGTCAGGGGTCCGAACGCCGATGCCCGGACGGATCCGGCTGCTCACGCGGCAACCGGCAAGCTGCAATCGGTCGACCGGGCACTGGAAGCGCGTTCGAAGTCGATCTCGGCGCGCGCAGGGTAGGCATCGCCTCCGGAAGCGAACCCTGCTGCGCCACACATGATCAAGTACGATCCCTGTGGCACGGGACCCTGGCTGTCCCGTGCTCGTCGACGCAGTGGGGCCTTAACCTGCGCTGACCGGTTCCTGTTCGGCGCCCAACCGGACACCCGCGCGTCGGCGGCGCAATGCGTCGTGTTATTCGTACGATGCCGCCCGGACGGGTGCGGCACGCGGCCGAGGGGTGGACATTGCAGGTAGGAACGGGTCGTCTGGCTGCGTTGGCCATCTCCCTGGCCATCGCCTTGGCCCTTGCCATCGGTATCGTCGGCCACCGCACGGCCCCGACGCAGCCGTACCAGACGGCGGCCCGAGGCACCCCGATCGAACACGTCGCGGTGATCGGGGACTCGTACACCGCCGGCACGGATGAGGGCGGGCAGGGCCCGAACGCCTGGACCACGCGCACCTGGCTGGCGCTCGCTCACCAGGGAGTTCAAATCTCGCCCGACGTGGCATCCGAGGGCAGAGCCGGCTATGTCGTGCGCGGTGACCACGGCAGCGTTTTCGAGGATCTGACCAACAGAGCAGTCCACCCCGACGATGCGCTGGTGGTCTTCTTCGGCTCCCGCAATGACGAAGGCGTGGATCCCATGCAGATGGCGGGCATGGCACACGACACTTTCGATCTGGCGCGCCGCATCGCGCCCTCATCGAAGTTGCTGGTGATCGGCCCGCCGTGGCCGACCGCCAATCCGCCATTCGACGTTTTGTATGTCCGCGACACTCTCAACACCCAGGCCGAGTGGGTCGGAGCAACATTCATCGACCCGATCAGCGAGGGCTGGTTCGCCGGCAGGCCCGACCTGATCGGCCCCGATGGCGTGCATCCCAACGACGCCGGACATGCGTACCTGGCGGAGAAAATCGCTCCACTGATACGTGCCCAGTTGTCCAGGTGGAGTTGAATTCCCGCACGCATTCAACGGGTTTCGCTGACCTCGGTCCGGGGTATCAGCAGGTGCACCTGACGAGATTGGGGTATTGCGCGTGAAGTCTGAAGCTCGGACGACAATGGCATTGTTCGGCGGTGCGGCCATGCTCGTGTTAGCGGTTGGCTGCGGCGGCGGCGGCAAAGGCGGCCCGACGACCACCACGACGACAACCACGACGACAACGACCACCACCCCTTCGTCGAGCGTCGCGCCTGCACCCGCACCCTCGAGCGCACCCGGCGGCGGTGGGCCCGGCGGTGCCACCGGCGGCGGCGGGCCCAACGGCGGCAGTGGCAGCATCCCCGGCGGCCCGACCGGTGGTGGCGGGCCTAACGGCGGCGGTGGCAGCATCCCCGGCGGTCCCACTGGTGGCGGCGGGCCCGGTGGCGGTTGGGGCAGCATCCCCGGCGGTCCAAGCGGCGGAGGCGGACCGGGCGGCGGCCACGGTTGCGTTCCCGGCGTCGGATGCGGCGGCTGGCCGTGATCGAGCATCGCCGTTGAACTAGTCACGGGTTCCTGACGCGAACTGCTGGCCGCGGGTTGCCCGGCGGGTTTAAGGTTCTCCGCAACGCGACTGCTAAGGGAGCTCACGTGGCCAAGCTCAGATTTGGTTATTTCATCGCACCGTTCCATCGCGCGGGCACCAACCCGACACTGGCATTGCG
>Ga0209655_10000431_pt1 | contig 15949 bp, 11 predicted proteins | sample BogFormECP03_OM2_FD_188236 | JGI IMG/M metagenome (GOLD analysis project Ga0209655, IMG submission 188236) | Bog forest soil microbial communities from Calvert Island, British Columbia, Canada - ECP03_OM2 (SPAdes) (version 2) | ecosystem: Environmental > Aquatic > Freshwater > Wetlands > Bog ...
CACGTCATCTTCATCGCCTATATTCAACGATGCAGTCCTTGGCGTTGCCGCGCCGCGGCTAATTGTGGATCTCTCGGACGTGCCGATGATGGACTCGGTGGCGATCGGCGCGCTGGTTCGCGCTTTTGTGTCATGCCATAAGTCCGGGCGCAAACTTGCGCTGGTGGGAATGAATCACCGCGTGCAAAACGTGCTGCACATTACCGGTATCGCGCCTCTATTTGATTCGTACGCGACAGTTGCAGAAGCAGAAGAAGCGTTGGGCTAGATTTTCGCCTGAACTTCCGTACCATTGACCCCAGTACTACCTGCCGCTAGTTTCTAATCTGAGAGGGATTTCGCCGAACTTCTTCGTCTTAGGGAGCGATGCATGCGTGGAATTGGGCTTCGCCTGGCCTTCTATGCGGCGGTGACAATTCTGTTTGTTGCCACGGCGGCGCAAAACAGCGTCGCTCAAACTACACCGACGCTGACTGTGGACGCGGCGGGAAATCCTCATGCGATCAATCCCGATATTTACGGCATCGCGAACTACGGACTCGACGCCACTTTCGCGAAGGAAATTCAGGTACCGAATATACGATGGGGCGGTGACGGGACGACGCGCTACAACTGGGAAGTGGATTCGAGCAACGCAGGTTTCGACTGGTATTTTATGGGCGGTAACGGGGAAGCAACGCCGGTTCCCAGCGCGTCTGCTGATTTGATGGTCAACACGTACAAAGCAGCTTCGAACACACATACGCTGCTGACAATTCCAATTATTCCTTATGTGAACAAAATGGCGGCATGGAACTGCAGCTTTCCTGTTTCGATTTATGGAGCGCAGCAATCGACGAACCCGTACGTGCATCCCAACGGAGACAACTGCGGGAACAGCATCGCGACGAACGGTACGCAATTGATAGACAACAACATTTTTGCAAATCACATCGACAATACCGTCGCGCTGCAGCAGGGCTGGGTGCAGCACATGATTGCGACCTTCGGCACAGCGGCGAACGGAGGGGTTCCCTACTACCAGCTCGACAACGAACCGGGCGGCTGGAGCAACACGCATCGCGATGTGGAGCCGACACAACCGGATTACGACACGATTATTTCGTTGGGGCAGCAATACGCAGCAATGATCAAGCAGACGGATCCTTCGGCGAAAGTCTTCGGGCCGGTGGATTTCACGCTGGGCGGATGGATTGGGACTCCGAGCGAACAGAACAACCTCTATGCCGGCCAATACTATTTGCAAAAGATGGCGGCTTACGACCAGGCCAACAATCAACGCATCCTCGATTATTTTGACGAACATTATTATGGAGGGGGATCGACAGACGCTACGGAACTTGCTTCGACGCGCGCGCTATGGGATCCCACGTTCAATTCGGGGAGCTGGGTGGAGCAATATGTTTTCGATGGACCGATGCAGCTGCTTCCGCGATTTGAGAATTGGATCCAGACTTACTATCCGGGAACGAAGCTTTCGATTTCGGAGTACAGCTTCAGCAGCGGGACGAACCCGCTGGTGGATGCGCTGACCGAAGCGGACGTGCTGGGAATTTACGGCCGCCAGGGCTTGGATTTTGCGAATTTTTGGACTGTGCCGCAGCCGACCGACGCGGTCGCGTACAGTTTTCGCTTGTACCGCAACTACGACGGGGCAGGCGGACAATTCGGGGACACCTCGGTAAATTCGACCAGCACCGATCAGGGGCAACTTTCGGTGTACGGCGCGCTGCGGTCAAGCGACGGCGCTTTGACAGTGGTGGCAATCAACAAGACTACGAGCGCGATTCAGACCAGCTTGGCGCTCGCGAACTTCAATTCCAGCGGAAGCGCGGCGGTTTATACGTACAGCAATGCGAATCTGCTGCAGATTGTGGCTGGGACGCCGGTATCCGTGGCGTCGAACGCGGTGAGTTACAATTTTCCGGCATATTCCGCAACGGTTTTCGTTTTTACGCCGGCGAGTTCTTCGGCAACGGGGACAAAGGCGTCTGTTGCGGCGTCAGCTGCGCAAGTAACTTTGGGACAGGCTGTCACGTTTACTGCCTCGATCGCTCCGGCGTCCGGATCCGGAGTTCCAACTGGCTCTGTGACGTTCAATGACGGCGCGACGCAAATTGGCACCGGCACTTTGAATTCCTCCGGAGCGGCGACATTCAGCACATCGAGTCTCGGTGTTGGCTCGCATTCGGTTACGGCGGTCTATTCGGGCGACGCGAATTTCTCCGGGTCCACATCAGCTGCGGTCGTGGTCACTGTTGCGGCGCCAGCGAAGGTCGCAACTGGCACTTCCCTTTCCGCATCTGCGATGCAACTGACCAGCGGGCAAAGCGTCACGTTTACCGCGGGCGTCGCGCCGCAATCCGGAACTGGAACGCCGACCGGATCGGTGGCTTTTCTCGACGGGTCATCGCAGATTGGAATGGGGACGCTGAGCGCGGGCTCGGCTTCGTTCAGCAGCGCCAGCCTTTCCGTGGGAAACCACTCGATCGTAGCCACATACTCTGGTGACTCAAACTACGTTCCATCAAGTTCTGCTGCGATTATAGTGGCGGTGACAGCTCCGCCGGCGGCGGATTATTCGCTGGCGATAAGCACTTCGTCCCTCACCGTAACGAAGGGAGCTTCCGGCGCGTTGACGATCACGCTGACGCCGAAGAACGGATTCAAGCAAGCTGTTGGATTTGCCTGCTCGGGATTGCCCGCGGGCGCAAATTGCAGCTTCAATCCGCCGAGTGTGAATCCAGCAGCAGGCGCCGTTTCGACAACTCTAACAGTGGAAACGGCCAGTGCCAGCGGAACTGAAATCCCATCGAGAGGCCCGTTTCCCGGCGCCGGCAATATGGCCATCTATATCTGGACGATGGGGCTCGCGGGAATTTTCCGGGTAACACGCAAGCGACCGGCTGTTGTGAGCGCGCGATTCAGGCGAGGCTTGCTTGCAGCGGCGATGATTGTTGGGCTGCTCGTTACGGCGAGTTGCGCCGGGGTGGTCCAAAAAAGCGCGTCCCAACCGGCTAGCTACGCGGTCACGGTTACAGCGTCCGCGGCGAATGCGCCGACTCATACGCAGCAATTCACGTTGACCGTGATGCCGTGAGGATATTGGGAACCGCACCGCGAAAGGAAGGCGCTGCGCGCCACCGGTTTTTGTCGGAGCTGAAGCTCCGACGCCCTGAAAGACCGCCGCGGCGATTGTTCGCGACGTAAATTTCGAACGCTGCGAATTTCGGTATGACAATGCAGGGCCCTCTGACGTAATATCCTTCCTTGACTAGACATTTCCAGCGCCTTAATTTTGCATCTATAAGGATATTTCGCGAGCGCAAAATGCATGAATTGAGGGAAGGGAGCACCATGAAGAGAGTGACTATTTTGAAGTTTGCACTGGTATTTTTGTCGATGGCGCTGGGGAATTCGGCGTGGGCGCAGAATAATTCAGCGCAGAGCACGCCTACCTATCACCTAACGATGTCTCCGGCCAGCATCGTCACGATTAATTACCAGCACCGGAGCGGATCTACGACCATCGGATTTCAGGGTTCGCCGCTGCTGCCGTTCGCAAAGGGCCAGGCCAAGGTAGCGGGAAAAGTGGGCCGCATCCAAATCAATGCGGAATTTAGCAAACTCGAGCCGGCGCAAAAGTTCGGCGACGAATACCTGACATACGTTCTGTGGGCTATAACCCCGGAAGGGAAATCGAATAATCTCGGAGAAATCCTGTTGAACGGGGATAAGAGCAAGATCGACGTGACCACTTCCCTGCAGACGTTTGGGCTGATCGTAACGGCGGAACCGTACTTCGCGGTGTCACAGCCGAGCAACGTGGTGGTGTTGCAAAACGTGGTGGTTTCCGGGACAACCGGGACGATCGAGCAGGCACCCGCAAACTATCAATTACTGGATCGGGGCGCGTATAGCTACAAGGTATCGATCACGAGAGGGAAAATCTCGAAATCCGATTCCAAGGTGCCGCTGGAGCTTTTCGAGGCGCAGAACGCGGTGCAAATTGCGATAAATTCGGGCGCGCAGAAATACGCCTCTGACGCGCTGAATAAAGCGCAATACTCGCTTACCGAGGCGCAGGATCTGCTAGCCAAGAATGGCAACAATAAATTAATTGTGCAGGCTGCGCGCGACGCGGTGCAAAACGCGGCGGATGCGCGGCACATCGCGCTGGACCAGCAGGAAGATGAGCGCGCCGCGCAGGAGCGCGCGGACGCGGCCAAGCGTGAGGCGGATGCGAAGGCCAAAGCGGATGCTGCCGCTGCAAGCGCACAACAGGAAGCCGCAGCCCGCCAACAAGCGGAAATGCAGAGATTGCAAGCGGAGCGCGACGCCGCGCAGTCTGCCGCTGCTACGGCGCGTGCGGACGCAGACCGTCTGGCGGCGCAACAGCAGGCGGAGCGGGAAAAGCAGAACGCGGAACAAGAGCGTCTGAAAGCTCTGCAAGCGCAGGACGCAGCCGCGCAGTCCGAACGCGAGAAACAACAGCTTCGAGCGCAGTTGCTCGAACAATTCAATCGAATCCTGCCGACAACGGATACTCCGCGGGGATTGAGAGTCAACTTGGCTGACGTGCTCTTCGCTTTCGGCAAATACGATTTACGCCCGCCGGCACGCGAAGCGCTCGCGAAACTCTCCGGCATCGTTCTGGGGCATCCAGGATTGAAACTTGCCGTGGAAGGCTACACGGACATCATCGGGAGCGACGAAGTGAATCAGACGCTTTCGGAAAAGCGCGCCTCGACTGTCCGCGACTATTTGGTTCAACAGGGACTGGACCCGGCTTCGATCACCTCGGCGGGCTTTGGGAAATCGAATCCAGTTGCGAGCAATGATACTAATGAAGGGCGCCAGCAAAATCGCCGAGTTGAAATTATTATTTCGGGCGAGGTGATCGGGACACAAATTGGCGGTTCCCCGACGGCACAGCCTCAATAGTTAGGAACCTACTTCGCAGCGAGGAATTCTGTTACGGTTTTGGTGGCGCGGCATGCAAACATTCACGATGCTTGCATGCCGGCCACGCCGAAGACTACAACGACCGCAGATAATTCAACAAATCCTGCTGATCCTGAGGCGAGAGTTGATTGAACAGGCTGATCACCTGATTGGCCTCGGAGCCCTGACCTGCGTGATCGTGAATCGCTCGCAGGAGCCCGCCATTTGCCGGATTTGCGCGTCCGTCGTGCAGGAAGAATATGCGCTGCCCCACTCCCCACAGAGGAGCGGTGCGAAACTCGTCGCCTGCCGCCGAGCCTTGCGAAACATTATCTGCCAGACCTGAGCCCATGTGATGCACCAGCAAATCTGAAAATAGCTGCGCGGTTTGATTGCTTAGCCCGGGCGTAAACGCGGAACTGCCGGTCTGCATCGAGGGAGTGTGGCACATGTCGCAGTGCGCCTTCGAGAATGCAGCCTGGCCATTTTGAATTGACCGCTCGGATGGGTTTCCCGGAATTCCCTGGCTGGACTGGGCCGGGGGCGCCAAGAACCTCATGAAGTTAGCGAATTCGACTATATCGCTCAAAATCTGCGAGCCGGACAAATTAAAGTTGGTGGAATCCTCCGGAGTCTGATTGTAAAGACAGGACGCGGGAGGGTTGGCACGTTCGTTTGGGAACAACTCATTGGTGACGCCCATCTCCACGTTGTAAGCTTCGCCCGCAAAAATTTCGAGTGACTTGTTCTGCGCCTTCCACCCAAATCGCGTGATACTTCCGTCGTTGCCGCTATAGTTAGGGTGACCGGCAATACCGAGCCACTGTTTGGTCTGAGCGTTCGCGGTCATATTGGAAAGAATTGTTGAATCCGGGATCGCCTCGATCAAGCCGGCGCCGAAAACCGGCGTGGGAATCCGAAAAATCAAGTTGCTGAGCTGCTGCATTTGTTCGAAGTTCGGCTGAGGCATGACGCAGCCCGGTGCATCTTGCCGCCCGGCGATGGTGAAGACATCGTGAACTCCGCCGTCCGGGACTTGGCTTACAGATCCGTTGGCGTTGACCATGAAAGGAAATCGCGCTTCGCGCACGGGCCCGTCTGTCGTAATAAAGAACGGTATTGAATTCGAGGCGCTGTAGTCCGCGCCCGCCTGAAGCTGGGGATTTGGACCGATAAACGGATACTGGTTTTGGCTCGGGCTCGATCCGCCGGAAGCAGGCTGCGAATGGCAGCTGGTGCAACTGTTCGAGTTGAATCCCGGCCCAAGTCCGCTGCCAGTCTCATTGGGCGCGCCTCCACTCACCGAATCGATTTGAACGAATCGGGCCAGGCCGTCGTTAAAGAATTGAACTTGCTCGGGCGTCAGTGTGCTGAGGGGTTGGCCTACACCGCTGTTGGAAGCACGTACTCCGGGGTCTTGGGCGGTGCTGCCTTGGCCGCCGCCAGCGGAATTTTGCCCGCCAGGGCCTCGGCCGCCTGGCTGCCCTTGGCCAAAAACAGACGGACTCAATGAGCAGAATAGGCAAATCGAGCCGATTGTGAAACGCCTGATAAGTTTCATTCTTACTCCTTTCCCCCGGAGCCCAAATCTGAGCACAGTTAGGGATTGACTCACGCCGAAGCGTGACTTTAGGGAGTTAACCTGGCGGGTAAGTTAACCGTGTGAATCTGGGACGTAGCTGTGGGCTGCGCTACGCCGTTGAAATTCAGACTCACGGCGAATAATGGGTTAGACCATACGTTCGATGCGAGGTGGGGTCAAGCACGGCGGGGTACAGTTTAGGTACAGTGCCGGGGCCAGGGCCGGAAAGGCATCAAAGCTGTTTGGTATTCAGGAGCTGGTACAGGAAAACTAGAATCGAGCCGCGATTTGAGCGATTTAGTAAGACCTCTTCGCTCGCCGCCAACTGAACGGCAATTAATTATTGATTCTTGGGGAAGGCCCTCGTTAAATCAGCGTGCACTTCCGGATATTGTGACGGAAGGCCGGTTAGCTGCTCCTTCGAAGCGCCTTTGAGATACACGTCGAAGAACGTATGCACGCAAGCGTCAGCGATCTCGATGCCACGGCGCTTCTTCAACTTCCCCATCACGCCGACCGTTTGCAACGCCATGATCATGACTGGACTCTTGGTGAACATTTGATCACTGAACGAGAAGTGGTTGGCACCGTCGATCGTCACCTGCCAGCGCGTGTCTGCAGGAAGTTTGTTATAAATCGATTTCATCTTGCCCTCAACCAGCGGCGGTTCCGGCCCACGCTCTTTTCTGTGATCGCTGAGAATAAAAAAGAAGGGCTGATGCAGGCTTTCCTGAATAACGCTGCCAAACGGTATCCCGTCGATGTCGATTCCAGCTTTGCATTGTGCGTCGTCGTGGCAAAACTGCGCAGCCGTGGCGCCTCCAAGAGAGTGCCCCACGATACCCACCCTCTGCAAATCAATCCTGCCCTTGAACCGGCCGGTAGGGTCGTTCGCATCTAACTCCTGCAACTGCCGAAGAACGAACTTTACATCCTCGATCCAAACTCCCATCAACTGAGTCGCAGCTTTCTCTCCTACCGCATAGGGCATGCTGTCAAAATCACTCTGGGTGTTTCTGTATGCAACGCGGCCGTCGGGAAACGCAGTAATCACCGTCCGATACGGAGCGTCCATACTGACCACGATATAGCCGTGGCTGGCCAGGTCTTCAGCGATCGATGTGTAATCCGAACTCATTGCTCCGCCGCCTGCTCGCAGGACAACTACGGGATACGCCGGCTCGTACGGCGAAAGATCAGCGTTGGTCCAACTATGAGGTCTGACTCGGCTGAGATCCCTGCTGAGCAGCCTATACAGGACAAAACCCTCATGATGCTCTAGAGCGCTTATCCAATATGCTGGAAGGTACTCTGCAGGATGGCTGGACGGGGTTACTGCTGCTGGATACCAGAGCCACGCGACAAGCTCTTGTTTGGTACCGGCAACAGGTGCGTAGGGATTTAATCGTGCTCCGTCGGTCCAATCGTAAGTGACCCGCCCAACTGGGTAAGCTCCCGTCGGTGCGGGCAGAATTGTGTCTCGGCTGTGGTCCAGCCAGAGCCATCCCAGCAAAGCGGTAATACAGATCAGCGCAGATAGAAGCAGGACACCGATGGCCTTAACAGCGCGTATGAGAATGCGTTTCAGCATAGTGGGGCCTTCCTGTGGAATCGAACCGGTGATCAGCTGAGGGTTCGGCTCCTCAGAAATCTCCAAAGAAGATACGGGGATGCTGCAAGCAGCAGAATTGTCGCGGCGTGGAGCATGCCATCGTACGCGTTCGGAATTAATGAGCAAAAATTGAAGGATATGGAGATGTGTCCTAAGCCACTGTGGACCGTCCGGCGATTCGCCTCGATTCGGGCGGCGGCGCCCATCCACGCTAGCAACAACAAACCGATTGTGAGCCAGGCTGCTTTCAAACGGAATTTTACAGCGACGAATTCGAACCACCAGCCAACAAGGACCGGAGCGGCGCAATAGTAAGACTTACCAGCTTGGAAATAGAAATTTGCAAGTCCGTGGGCTCTCACTCCGAAAGGGGAATCAAGTCCCGGCATGAACATTCTCCATCCCACCCATAGAATCAAACAGGCGATCGCGTAAGCGGCGACGAGCATTGGCACGGGTGCGAGGCATATCATTGCCAATGGCGCCCGCTCCCGCCACGAACGAAATGGATGCGCGGAGAACCACTGTTCCTTCGCGACGCTTTGAGTTGGGTGGACGCGCTCCGCTAAAGCGGACCACGCCACGTCGAACGGCGCGCGGGGGCCGGCGCGTTCTGTCTCAAGAAGCGCTTCGAACTCTGCGCCATAACGATTTCTCCAAGCTCGTGGATACAATCGCGTCAGAAAACGAGCAAGCCTTCGATTCATACAGCTTCCAATCTCCGCAATCCAGCTGTGGCGAATTGTTCCAATGTAGTCAGTTTGGCCCGAAGGACGGCCAAGCCTTCAGGGGTAATGCGATAGGGCTGGCGGCGCTCTTGGGCTGGGAGCGGCTCGATCCAACCTTGCCGTTCAAGGCGGGCAATCGCCCCGTACAGCGTGCCTGGACCTAAACGGGTCCCGCACAGGCCCTGAATATCCTCAATCATCGCGTGTCCGTGTTTGGGTCCGCTTGCCAAGCTGGCAAGGACAAGCAGCGGGGGGTCGGAGTAGTGCCCCGCCAGCGAGTCCCGCTGGAGAGCAGCTACGTGGCGCGTACTACGCATAACGGAGATATAGCCCACTCAGGCCCGCATGGCAAGAGATTATTTAAGTATGTGGGGGCGATGCAGAAGACATAGGGCCGCTCGCGGCGAATCACCCCGCGGGAACTGGATTTACGTCGCACAAAATACGTCTAACATCTATGTCTCCTGCACTTTAAGAGCTCACCTTCTGGACATAATCGTTTCACCGCCGGTGCATTGTCATCCAGCTGCGCATCCGCCAAAGTGGAGGCGTTCAACGGTAACACAGTTTCCGAGAGGGTCGGTTGGGGCAGCAAACCACACCGAATTGCGGGAAGAGGAGAAAAGAGATGCAAGTCTTTAACGGTCTCAGCTTATTGGCCCTGTGGGCGAACAAGGTTCGCGCGGTGGGTGCCGCGGCGCCCGCCATCGGATTTGAGGTGGAAGTTCCGTTCGGCTTTGTCGTCGGCACGGGGAGCTTTTCGGCCGGCACATACCGATTCGAGGCGCTGCACAGTCCGACGCCCGGGATCTGTGTCCTTGCAGTGCGAGGAGAAGATGGGCGGGTTTACAAGCTGGCGGTGAACGTTGCCGGGCCAGCGAGCCACGAGCACAACAGATCGAAGCTAATCTTTCATGAGCAACGTGGTAAGCATTTCCTGACGGAAGCATGGCTGGAGGGGAGGCGACTCGGCCTGGAACTTTATCGGTCGATCCAAGACTTAGACTGCGACGAAGAGAATTCGAACAACGAAGTAATTCTACTGGTTGAACCAGACAAGTACGGCCGGACAGTTTACGTGATTGAGGATTTCGGGTGCACGGCTTGATGTAATGTCCTCGGCAGATACATTGCGCGTCGCGCTGGTTCCCGGCTGGCCGCTGGACTGGCGGCGCCGTGTGGACCGAATAGGGCTTTGGCATCCCCAATCGGCGGGTGCTAGAATTAAGGGTTCGCTCAGTCTGCCTGGAGACATGGCGAAACCCTCTCAAGTCTACCGGTTTGCCGATTTTGAAGCAGATGTGCGCCCGCGCCAGCTTCGCAAGCACGGAACAAAACTCAAACTCCAAGGCCAGCCCTTCGAGATGTTGCTAATGCTGCTGGAGTCTCCCGGCGAAGTAATCACACGCGAACAAATGCAGAAGAAGCTTTGGCCGGTGGATACGTTCGTTGATTTTGAGCATAGCCTGAATACCTCGATAAAAAAAATTCGGCAAGCGCTGAACGATTCGGCGACGGAGCCACGGTATATTGAGACGCTGCCCCGCGTGGGCTATCGATTTATCGCGCCAGTCACAGTGACTGAAGAATCCGCCGACGATTTCCCTGCTCTTCCCCTCCGGGCCCCTTCCTCAGTAGACGGCATCCCAGGAACCACGGGCGCAGAGTCGTCCCCCCGACACTCGTTTACCGGGTTCCTGGGCCTTGCCTGCGCGGCTGTCGCTATTGTGGGATTGGCGCTTGCGTTTAACGTGGGCAAAGTGCGAGATCGTCTGGCGGGAATGCTGCGGCCGTCAAAAAATGGCGCGGGGATGGCAAGTTCGGCGAAAAAAGCGCGTCGCTCGGTTGCGGTTCTTCCTTTGCAGAATCTTTCTGCCGACCCGAATCAAAACTATTTCGTTGACGGCATGACCGACGAGCTCACCACCGACCTCGCGCAATTCGGGGACCTGCGTGTAATTTCCCGAACTTCAGCGATGCACTACCGAGACGGCAGCAAGACCGCTCCACAGATTGGAAAAGAACTTGGAGTGGATGCGCTGGTGGAAGGCTCGGTCGAACGCGTGGGCGACCGCGTACGAATTCGCGCACAATTAATCGATTGCGCCACGGATCGTCACCTGTGGGCGCAAAGCTACGACCGCGACATGAAGGACGTGCTATCGATGCAGACGGAAGCTGCGCGAGAGATTGCGGAGCAAGTTCGCGGGTCGGTGGGCTCGCCGCAGCTCAGCCTGCATTCAGCGAATCCGGCTCCGGTGAATCCTGATGCTTATGAGGCTTACCTGAAGGGGCGCTATTTCTGGAACAAGCGCACTCCGGACGGGCTGAATAAGAGTATTGAATATTTCCAAGAAGCGATTACGAAAGACCCGTCATTTGCCGCCGCTTATGCCGGACTGGCGGATTCCTATTCGATTCTGGGATCGGACGTGCTGCCGGCGGATGTGGCCAACTCGAAAGCCCGCGCCGCCGCTGCCAAGGCTATCGAACTCGACCCTAGCATCGCAGAGGGCCATGCGGCGATGGCGTTAGTTGAGTTTTACTATGACTGGAACTGGAAACAGTCGGAAGAAGAATTTCGCCGCGCGATCGAGCTGAACCCGAACTATGCGACGGCGCACCAGTGGTACAGCTATTACTTGACGGCGATGTTGCGATTTCCGGAAGCGGTAGAGCAAGCCGAAGCGGCGCAGCAGATCGATCCACTTTCGTTGTCGATCAACACGACGCTGGCTACGCGATATCGGCACGCCGGCCGGTATGATGACGCCCTTGCGTCGGGCCGGCGTACTTTAGAGATGGATCCGACGTTCGTGCCCGCGCATTTTTGCCTGGCAGCGGTGTACGAGAAACAAGGTTCGCCCCAGCAAGCAATCGATGAATACAAGAAGATACTCGATCTTCGTCCCGCGGATCCGGCGGCCCTGGCCGCACTCGCCTACGTGGAGGCGCGCTCCGGGCAGAAGGATGAAGCTCGCAAGATTCTCAGCCAGCTGACGGAAACCTCGAAAAAAAAGTACGTCGCTTCGTTTGAAATCGCGACTATATATGCCGGACTGGACGACGCCGATAACGCGATGCTGTGGCTGGGGAAATCCTACCGCCAGCACGAAAGCCAGATGGCATTTATCGAGTCTGATGACAGATTCGATTCGTTGCATGCAGACGGGCGATATCAAGACCTCATTCATCGCCTCGGACTCCCGTCGTAATTCCCTATATCACTCTTAGCACGGCTTCGCGGAAGAGCCGGTAAGGCTTCCACAACGCGATTGGCGCAAGTAGGATTGACTTGTTACAATGAAAGGAGCGGGGCGACAGCGCTTCCGTTGCTTTTTTCGGGGAAATTCCCCGCAGGTGGAAAAACCAACCGTATGGCAGCTCGAACTCTCTACGAGAAAATCTGGGAAGCGCACATTGTCCGGGAAGAGCCCGGGCAGCCCACGCTGATTTACATCGACCGTCACCTGATCCACGAAGGCACTTCGCCGCAGGCTTTTGCGGGATTGAAGGCCGCGGGGCGCAAAGTTCGGCAGCCGCAGCTGACGTTTGCGGTGATGGATCATTCTGTTTCGACGAAGAACCGTTTGCTTCCCGTTTTAGACGCCGATGCGCTGGGGCAGTTCGAAGCGCTGGCGCGCAATTGCCAAGAGCATGGCGTGCATCTTTTCGACTTACACAGCAAGAACCAGGGCATTATCCACATCATCGGGCCGGAGCTTGGCATCACGCAGCCGGGACAGACGATCGTTTGCGGGGACAGCCACACGTCCACGCACGGAGCATTCGGCGCGCTTGCGTTTGGTATCGGGACCAGCGAAATCGAACACGTGCTGGCTACGCAGTGCCTGACGCAGTTCAAATCCAAGACGATGAAGATTGAAATTAACGGCAAGCGGCCGCGCGGCGTGACGGCGAAAGATTTTATTCTCACGGTGATTGGCAAAATTGGAATTGCGGGCGGGACCGGGTACGTCTTTGAGTATACGGGCGAGGCTGTGCGCGGGTTGTCGATGGAAGGGCGCATGACGATGTGCAATATGTCCATCGAAGGCGGAGCGCGGGCGGGAATGGTTTCTCCGGACGAGACGACGTTTGCGTATTTGGAAGGGCGGCCGTTTGTTCCGCGAGGAAAAGAATTTCAAGTTGCGGTGGACCACTGGCGTTCGCTGGCCACTGATGCTGGAGCAAAGTTCGATGAGACGCTTACTTTGCACGCGAACGAGCTGGCGCCGATGGTTACGTGGGGGACAAACCCTGGGATGGTGACTCAGGTGACTGATCGCGTGCCGGATCCGGCTTCGTTTGGCGATCCGGTTGACCGCGAAGCTGCTTCGCGGGCGCTGGTTTACATGGGTCTGAAGCCGGGGACGCGGATTGAGGATATTTCGCTGGACCGCGTTTTTATCGGATCCTGCACGAATTCGCGGATTGAGGATTTGCGGGCGGCGGCGAAGGTGGTGGCGGGCAAACACGTGTCTAAGGATTTGAAGCAGGCACTTGTGGTACCCGGATCGCGGCGCGTGAAAGTGGAAGCGGAAACTGAAGGGCTGGACAAGATTTTTCGCGATGCAGGTTTCGAATGGCGCGATGCTGGATGCAGCATGTGCATTGGTATGAATGACGACGTTTTACTTAGCGGGGAGCGTTCCGCCAGCACATCGAATCGCAATTTCGAAGGACGGCAGGGCAAGGGCGGCAGAACTCATCTGGTTAGTCCGATGATGGCGGCTGCGGCAGCCATTGAAGGGCATTTTGTGGACATCCGCGATTGGAAGAATGCGGACGGAGCCGAGTAGTGGAACCTTTCATCAAGCACACAGGGCTCGTCGCGCCGCTTGATCGCGTGAACGTTGATACGGACCAGATGGTGCCCAAGCAATTTTTGAAGTTTCTGACGCGCGAGGGATATGGGCGCGTGCTGTTTTACGATTGGCGGTATTTGCCGGGGGAAAAGCTGAACCCGGATTTTGTATTGAATCAGCCGCGGTATAAAGGCGCTTCCGTGCTTCTGGCGCGCGCGAATTTCGGATGCGGTTCGAGCCGCGAGCACGCGCCGTGGGGGATTCTCGATTATGGATTCCGCACGATTCTGGCTCCGAGTTATGCGGATATTTTTTATAACAATTGCTTCAAGAACGGGATTCTTCCCGTGACGCTTTCAAACGAGCAGATGGACGAACTTTTCAAGCGTACGGAGGAAAAAGAAGGCTATCGGCTGACGGTGGATTTGGAGCAGCAGATAGTTACGGGCGACAACGGACTGCGGTATTCATTTGAGGTCGACCCGTTTCGCCGCGATTGTTTGCTGCGCGGGCTCGACGACATTGGGCTAACTCTGGTTCATGACCAGCACATCACAGGCTTTGAAGGAAAAAATCTGAGGCTACCCGTGATGTACGATCCGGTCGACGTGAAATACCACAAGCAATAACCTCCTCAACACCATTAATTCTGCAAATAGAGCACGGAAATCGTTAGAGGCCAATCGGACGGTGGTAGCCAAGAATTTGTGGCGGGCGCAGCATGCTGCGCCGCTACCAAGGCGACCGGCGGCAATTCGAACGTCAGCGCTTACCCACTATGGTTTTTTCGGATGGCGGGCTCGAGGGACTCGGGAGCGACGGCGGGAGCGTGGCCTTTCAATTCGGCGAGTAGGATGCCGGCGAGGATCAGGGCGGCACCGAGCAGGACTCGACCTCCGAGATGTTCGCGGGCGAGGAGCCAGGAAGTAATTGCGGCGAACACGGGTTCGAGGCTGATCAAGATTGCGGTGTGAGTTGGCGAAGTGTATTGCTGCGCCCAAGTTTGAAACGAGAAGCCGATAGCAGTGGATCCGATCGCGGTGACAAGAATCGCAAAGATCAAAGTGCCGGTGGGGACGAAGCGTGGGAGTTCCCAACCTGTGACGGCCAAAAACGGAAGAGCGACGGTGGCGAGAATTGCGGTGGTGGCTACTTGCACGACCGCCAGGGCGCCGACGGAATGTAACCCGACGTAGCGGCCTATGAGAATCATGTGAACGGCGAACATCACGGCGCAGCCGAAGACGATGGGATCGCCACGGTTCAGTCCGCCCAGGCCTTCCGGCGGGACGGTGAGGAAATAGAGGCCAATCAGAGCGGCCAGAGCTCCGGACCAAATCCACGTATTCAAACGGCGTCGAGCAAAGAGTGCCAGGAGAAGAGGGACGATTACGACGCTTGAGCCGGTGATGAAGGCGGCCTTCGAAGGAGTCGTGTATTTCAGCCCGCTGGTCTGAAAGACGTAGGCGGTGAACATGCAGAGGCCGATTTGGACTCCGGCCCAAATGGCTTTTCTGCTGATGCCGCGAAGTGAACGACGAAACCAAATCGCCATCACTACGGCGGCGAGCGCGAAGCGGACCGCGAGATAAACGAGGACCGAAACGTCGGCGAGGGCGTCTTTTACGGCCACGAAAGTTGCGCCCCAGATGAGCGCGCAGAATCCTAGAGCGAGATCGGCGCGCAGGCGTTTGCTGAACATGGCGCAAAGAGTGTAAGCGGACGCACGCGCAGGTGACAAGGCGCGAAACGGCGCTCAGCTGTTCGCAAGAATGCTGACGGGGAGTGTCGGAACTTGGACAGCCGCAAAATCGACAACTCGCGGGAAGTGCGCCGCGAAGGGCGGGCGCTGCGCGCCACGACTTTTTGTCGGAGCTCAAGCTCCGCCCCCGCCCTGAAAAACTGCGGCGGCGGATGTTCGCTAGGAAAATTAGGGCACTACGCTTAAACGCGAGTTGTTGACGCGAGAAAACGGATGTAGTAGAAAGCTGGCACTTTATGGCTCGGTTACTGCTGATTCTCGCGATGATGGCTTGCGTTTCACTGGCGTTCCCGTCGCCCGCCGCGCGAACTGCACCCCACGGAATTACTGCCGAGCATACGCGGGTGGACGCCGAAGGTGGAATAAGCGACGTGACCTGTTCGGGCGTTGAAATGAGGCTGAAGATTGCGGCGTCCAACGGAACTTTCAGACTGCATGCCCGCGATTGCACACGGGTGGACATTTCCGAAGATGTTCCGTTTCAAGCGGGTGAGTTCAAGCCGTGCACGGAGT
>Ga0209655_10000433_pt1 | contig 15935 bp, 14 predicted proteins | sample BogFormECP03_OM2_FD_188236 | JGI IMG/M metagenome (GOLD analysis project Ga0209655, IMG submission 188236) | Bog forest soil microbial communities from Calvert Island, British Columbia, Canada - ECP03_OM2 (SPAdes) (version 2) | ecosystem: Environmental > Aquatic > Freshwater > Wetlands > Bog ...
CACATCATCAATCGCGGCGCCGACTGGTACAAGTCGATCGGCCCCGAGAAGAGCCCTGGCACCAAGCTGGTATGCCTTTCGGGTCACGTGAACAAGCCGGGACTGTACGAGCTGCCGATGGGCACGCCGCTGCGGGACATCATCTACGACATCGGCGGCGGCATCCTCGGCGGCAAGATGCTCAAGGGTGTCATCCCGGGCGGTTCGTCGTTCCCGGTCCTCAACAAGGAGGAGACCGACCGCGCGCTTTTCGACTTCGACTCGATGCGCGCAATCGGCTCGGCGATGGGCTCCGGCGTGGTCATCGTCATGGACGAAGATACCTGCATGATCGACATGCTGCTGGCGACCGCGCACTTCTACCATCATGAATCGTGCGGGCAGTGCACGCCGTGCCGCGAGGGGACAGGGTGGATCGAAAAAATCATGACCGAGATGGAAGCGGGGCAGGGCAAGATCGAACAGCTCGAGCTGCTCAACAACATCTCGGACAACATGGTCGGCAATACGATCTGTGTGCTTGCCGACAGTATCGCGATGCCGGTGAAGAGCTACGTCACCAAGTTTCGCGACGAATTCGAAGCGCATATCAAGCTCGGGCGCTGCCCGTTCAAGAACAAGACCGGATCGGCGCAGCAGGCCGCGTGAGAAAATCCGATGCCCAAGCTGACGATTGACGGCAAAGAAATTGACGCTGACGCGAGTCTGAATCTGATCAACGCGGCGGAACTCGCCGGCATCGAGATTCCGCACTATTGCTACCATCCCGGATTGTCGATTCCCGGCAACTGCCGCATGTGCCTGGTCGAAGTCGAGAAGGCGCCGAAGCTGCAAATCGCCTGCAACACGCGGGTCGCCGAAGGGATGGTCGTCCACACCATCAGCGACAAGGCCAAGGCCGCGCAGAAGGCGGTGCTCGAATTCCTGCTGATCAATCATCCGATCGATTGCCCGGTGTGCGATCAGGCGGGCGAGTGCAAGCTGCAAGACTATTACATGGATTACGATCAGCAGCCGTCGCGCTTTCCGCTGCCGGAGAAAAATCACAAGGGCAAGGCGATCGATATCGGATCGGGCGTGATGCTCGATCAGGAACGATGCATCCTGTGTGCGCGATGCACGCGTTTCTTCGACGAGATTACCAAGACGTCGGAGCTCGCGATTTTCGAGCGCGGCGATCACAACCGCATCGACATCAATCCCGGCCAGCCGGTCAACAACAAGTATGCCGGCAACGTCGTGGACATCTGCCCGGTCGGCGCGCTCACTGAAAAGGAATTCCGCTTCCGCATGCGGGTCTGGTACCTGCATCGCACGGCGTCGGTGTGCGGCGGATGCGAGCGCGGATGCGCCATCGACATCCATCACCATCGCGGGCGCATCTACCGCTTCAAGCCGCGCTACAACCCCGGCATCAACGACTACTGGATGTGCGACGAGGGGCGCCACAGCTTCCCCGCGCTGCAGAATGAGACGCGGCTCACCTCGCCGCTCGTGCAGGCGAAGGATCAGCTGGTGGTCGAGCCGTGGGGCGAAGGCATCAGGCGCGCGGCAACAATCATCGCGGACTACAAACGCAGCAACGGACCCAATTCAATCGCGGCAGTCGTCGATGCGACTTCGACCAACGAGGAAGCGTTCGCACTGAAGCAATTGATGAAGAGCGTGATCGGATCGGACCGAATCGCCACGCTCAACTGGTCGCCGCCGGGCGCCAGCGGCGACGACGAGCTGCTGATTCGCGCCAACAAAAATCCCAACACACGCGGACTCGCCGCACTCGGGCTGCCGGCCGACGGACTCGACGGCCTGGCAGCGGCGGTCACGTCGGGCGAGCTCAAGATGCTCATCGCATTTCGCGCTGACCTGGTTCGCGCCCTCGGTGAAGAGGAGTTCGTGAGGCGCTTCGGCGCGCTCGATTACATGCTGGTGTTATCGACCGACGCCAACGAGACTTGCCAGATGGCCAACCAGGTTTGGCCGATTGCCGCGTATCCCGAAATCGACGGCAGCTTTACCAACTTCAAGGGCCGGGTGCAGCGGATCAACGCGGCATTCCCGCCGCCGGGAAACGCAATCGCGGGTATCGAGGCAATCGCACGGCTGGGTCAAGCGCTCGACGGCAAAGAACATCCGCACAATGCGGACGTCATCTTCACCGCGCTCGCCGCCGCCGAGCCAGCCTTCAAAGGCTTGAGCCTCGCGACCCTCGGCGAACACGGCATCGACCTGGCGTCGAGCTGATAGCAGGAAAGTTTCGGCTACTCTTTCGACGGGTGGAACACTACCTCGAGCTGATCGAGGTATCTGAGCAGCTGACGCGCGAGCGTCGTCACTGAGCCATTGTCGCGTATCGCGGCGGCGTGCTCGAGCGAGCGCCCCATCTCCGTCATCGAGTCGAATCCGTAGCTGCCCCCTTCACCCTTGATGCGATGCGCGATGCGGCCGATTGCCGCGTAATCGCGCCGCGCCACCGCCTCGAAAATGCTGTCGATGTCGGCGCGTTTGTGCGTCAGAAAGCCTGGAATCAGATCGCTCAGATCCTCGTCCACTTCCACAATTACCCGGTCCGGCATGGTTCCTCCTTGAGAATGCTGACGGCCGTTGGCTCGCTCTCGGGCGGGGTCTTTCCGACTGCGTCGTGGATGGCCTCGAGCAGCGTCGATTTCTTAACCGGCTTGGTGACGTGCGCGTCGCAGCCCGCGGCCTTGCTGCGATGGACCGCTTCTTCCAGCGCCGACGCAGTCAGCGCGACGATGGGAGTGCGGCGCCGATTGTTCTGTGCCTCCCAGGCGCGGATGACGGTGGTTGCTTCGTAGCCGTCGACAATCGGCATCTGGATGTCCATCAGCACCACGTCGAACTTCCCGGCCATGAACTTGTCGATCGCCTGTTGTCCGTCTTCGGCCTCTTCGAGCAGGTAGGGAGTTTTTTTCAGATAGGCGCGGATCAACGTGCGGTTATCCTCCGAGTCATCGGCCATGAGAATCCTGAGCGGCCGATCGAGAAATGGCGGTGGCACGGCCGGCGCTACTTTGTCCGCGCGCGGTTCGGCTCGCACTCCCTCACGAGCGCGAACGATCGCGGCGAACAATTCAGCGCGCCGGACCGGTTTGACGATGTAGTTGTGCACTCCAAGAGCACGCAGACGCACGACCTTGCCGGTCAGGTCGTTGCCGCCGAGCATCATGACGATCCGCGGCCGCATCGGGCCGCCGCCGACAATTTGTTGCGCGACTTCCAGTTCTCCATTCGCCGGCATCGCGCCGTCGATCACGGCTACCTGGAACCGCGGTCCGCGCAGCGCGTCGCGGCTTATCTCCGTCATCGCCTCCGCAGCCGTTGCCGCTTCCGTTACATCGGCGCCATGCGTTGTGAGCAGTTCCGCAACGATTGAGCGGCTGTCGGCGTTGCCGGCGACCAGCAAAATTTTTGCGCCGCTGAATGCGACAGCATCGCTCGGGGTTGTTGACGGCGCCGGCGTCGTTGCAGTCCCGAACTGCGCGGTGAATGAAAACACGCTGCCAATGGAGGGCTCGCTCGTCACAGCGACCGCGCCGTGCATCAGCGCGACGAGCCGCGAGACGATTGCCAGTCCCAGCCCGCTGCCGCCGTATTGGCGCGAGGTCGAAGAGTCGGCCTGGCTGAATGCGTGAAACAGCAGATGGAGCTTGTCGGCTGGAATTCCGATTCCAGTGTCGCTTACCGTGAACTTGAGCACGCCTGCGGCGGTCGAGCCGGGATCGCTCTCGACCGTCACCAGCACTTGTCCGCTGGCAGTGAATTTGATCGCGTTGCCAACCAGGTTGATGAGGATCTGGCCGAGCCGCATCGGATCGCCGAGCGCGAACTCGGGCACCTCGGGCGCAAAGCGCACCATCAGCTCGAGGCCTTTTTCATGCGCGCGGGTCGCCAGCGTCTCGAGCACTTTCTCGGTCACGTCCTTGAGGTTGAACTCGACCGCCTCGAGGCTGATTCGCCCGCTTTCGACTTTGGCCAGGTCGAGGATGCTGTTGATCAGTTCGAGCAGCGCGTTGCCGTTGCTGATAACGGTGGCCAGGTATCGCCGCTGCTCGTCGCCGAGGTCGGTTTCCATCAGCAGATCGGCCATCCCGAGGATCGCGTTCATCGGCGTGCGAATTTCGTGCGACATGCTCGACAGGAATTCGGTCTTGGCCTGCGACGCGGCCTGCGCCTGCTCGCGCGCGGCGACCAGTTCGCGCTGGGTCATCTTGAGGTCGGATATTTCTCGCGAGATAGTCAGGCAGCAGAGCCGTCCGTAGACCTCGACGAACACCCCCGAAACGAGCATCGGCCGTTTCGATCCGTCTTTCATGCGGAACGCGATCTCGTGGTTCCTGACCTCGTTGGTCCTGGTGAGTTGATCGACGAAGGCAGTCATTTCATCGTGATGGATCCACATGTTGAGCTCGGTGAAGTGGTGTCCAATTGCCTCTTCGCGCGAGAAGCCGGTGATGCGGACGAATTCCTGGTTGACGTCGATATAGGTTCCATCGATCGTGCTCAGCGTCATGCTGTCCAGGTTCGCGTCGAACAGCCTGCGCAGCATCGTCTCGCTTTCCTGCAGTCGAAGGTGATCGCGTTCGCGCGCAACCGACTCCGCCGCTCGCAAGTCCATCTCGCGCACGAGCAGCCGATGGTTGGTCGCGAGCGCCCGGAGATGCTCGGCTAACTTGTATCGATAGCGCGTGTTCTGGACCGCAATCATCTGCGACAGGACCAGCGCGCTGATAACCATCGTCCAGGCGATCGCCAGATTCGAACCGGGATTCGCCGTGATAGTCGAGTACCCTAACAAGGCCAGCAGACCGCTGGTTTCGAGTGCCGCCTGCCAGCGCGGGTTCCAGGGAATCGAGGAGCCTGCGCCGAAGAAAAACAGGAATATTGAAGCGACCAGCACGTCGCTGTCACCGTCGACCACCGCTATCCAGGCGGTGATGGCTATGCTCGACGAACACACCGCCAGAGCAAGCGGGCGCCATCGGAGGATTGCCCACGGGGATAGCGCGGCGGCAAGCGCGAGCAGACCCAGCACAATGCTGGCGGCGTGAAGCGAGCCGGTTAGCGCGAAATTCTGCGGAAACTCCGCGCGATCGAGCAGTGTATACCCGACTTGAAACGCGACGATTGCAAATGAGCCCGCGCGCAGCTTCGGCGACACCAACGCGGAATTGTCATCGACTTCAGCAGCATCGTCGAGCGTTTCGACGAAACCGCTCGCCGGCAGTGCGTCGACGCCGGCGGTCGCATCTGCACCGACATGAGGAGCAACCGACGCAGTCGCCCGGTTTTGTGCAAGCCGCCGTCCACCAATTGCCGATGAATCGGAGGACGTGTCGATCTGAGGGTCCACAGGTCATCAGCAAGCAAGTCCAATGCCCCGTGGAAGCATCGCGACGATTTGCTATCGCAGCTTGCCGTTGGCTGCTCTCGCCGAATTTCTGCGCTGTCGCGGCGAATGTCCCAAAATGCTATCGCGGCGACCGCAATCTCTTCAGTCGCGCAGCGCGGTCTCGAAATCCTCGATCAGGTCGTCGCTCGATTCGAGGCCTATCGACAGCCGGATGAGTCCGTCACCGATTCCCGTGCGTGCACGCTCCGCGGATGACAAGCTCGAGTGAGACGTGGTTGCGGGCCGCGTGATCAGAGTCTCGACGCCACCGAGACTCGGCGCGCTTATCGGTATCGTCACGCGATCCATGAAGCGCTGCGCCGCGTCGAGGCCGCCTGCCAGCTCGAAACTCAGCATGCCGCCGAAGCCGTCGAACAACTCGCACGCGCGCAGATGATTGGTGTGACTTTCGAGCCCGGGATAGTTGACGCGCGCGACTGCGCGATGCTGCTCGAGCCAGCGCGCAATCTTGAGCGCGCTCTCGTTCTGATGGCGCACGCGGAGCGCGAGCGTCTTCATCCCGCGATGCAAAAGGAAGCATGCGTGCGGATCGAGACTGCCGCCGAAGTGGTTCAGCGTATGCTTCACACTCTCGACCAGTTCCGCGCGCCCGATCACGGCGCCCGCCACGATGTCGGTGTGGCCGTTGAGATACTTGGTGCCGCTGTGCAGCGAGAGATCGAAGCCGATTTCCGCGGGACGAAAATTAACCGGGCTCGCGAACGTGTTGTCGATGATCGAGAGCAGCCCGTTAGCCGCCGCGAAATCCACCGCCGCCTGGAGGTCGCTGACCTGCATCAGCGGATTGGAAATCGCCTCGACGTAGATTGCCTTGGTGTTGGGACGGATCGCCTCGCGCCAGCTGCGCGGCTCGTCGCCGTCGATGAAATCCACCGACAGGCCGTAGCGCGGGAACTCCTCGACGAACAGGTCGTGCGTGCCGCCGTAGACGCAATCCTGTGCCAGCAGATGTCCGCCGCCGGCCAGCACGGTGAACAGCGCAGCCGAGATAGCCGCCATCCCGCTGGTGGCAACGAGCGCAGCCTCGGCGTTCTCGAGCGCGGCCAGCTTGGCATGCAGCACCATTTGATTGGGCGTGTTGTTCAGCCGGATGTAGCGCAGGTCATGGTAGTTGGTCTGGCCGATGTACTCGAAGGTCGAGGATTGAAAGATCGGCATCGTGACCGCGCCGCCGATGCGCGGCTCCGGCTCGCCGGCGTGAATCAGCTTGGTGTCGAGTCCTTTGATGAGTCGCCGTGCCATGCACGACATTTATCATTCGGCGCGTCAGGGAAAATAGGTATCTTTGGGCTTGCCGTCGATGCCGGCGACGTTGCCGGTCACGGGCGCCTCTCCGGGGATTGCGGCGCGGCCGAAGAGGGTTCCGGTTTGGTCGGTATACAGCACATGCCAGCGCGGATCTTTGCGCACAAGGTCGGCGCCCTTGGTCTCAGTGCCCATCAGCACGAAGTCATGCGGGTATGCGTCGAGCAGCTCGCTACTTTGGCCGTAGAAAAAAATCGCGTAGTCGCGCTCCTGCTGGTCGGAATAAACCAGCTCGCCGCGCGGGTCGATGTACACCTTGAACGAATCGCCCAGGTGCCACAGCACCCATGACCCCCATTCGAACTGGCACAGCATATTGCCGTGAAGGTTATGCTGCTGCATGAAGGCGAGGGCGCCCACCGGCACCGGCTTCCAGGTCTTGAGGCGGTTAGAGAAAGTTCCACCGACAAGCGCGACGGCCAGCGCGAAAATCGCGAGCATCCAGCCCGGCGGTCCGTCGCTGGCGGCAGGCTGCGCACTGGTTCCAGCTTTCGCGCCGCGCTGGAAGGCGAGGCTGGCGTGCCGCGCGAGGGGAATCGTGACGGCGATCACTCCGATAGCGACGTTGCGCGCGGCCCAGAACGCCGCGCCGATGAACACCGTTGCGACCGCTAGCAGGGCGGCGTCTTCAAGGTCGGGAGCGAGCGCGACAAACAGGATGAATGCAGCGAACATCAATAGTGGCGCAGCGTCCTGCAGCAATTGCGACGGGTCGCTCCGCAACATGGATAGCATCAGCTTCGGCAGCGGCACCCAGTCAGCGACTATCTGCCGAATCAGCGGGTCGTTGACCGAATGAAACACTCCTATCCACAGGCCGACGCCGAATGGGTTGATGACGGTGGCGGCGGCGCATGCAAAGGTGACCAGACCCAAACGGATTGCCGACGTTTTGCGGGCGGCGTCACCGAATAGGAATCCCTGGAGAAAAAAGACTGCGACAGCAACGGCCATCGCGCCGAGTCCTACGATGTAACCGCCGTGAAAGTTGGCCCATAGCGCGAACATCGGGATCAGCGGCCATAGGACTGCGCGGCCGCGATAAACTTCGATTGCGAGCGACGCCATCACGACCGCCATCATCGCGAAGGTGAAGAGCTGAGGCCGGAATTGCATCTGGGTGGATATCGCGACCGCGCTTAGAATCAGCGTGAGCCTTTGCACCGAACCCGACGCGCGGGTGGCGGAGATTCCGATAGCCAATGCGCCTATCAGGACAGTGGTGACCGCGAGCTTCAGTAGCTTGAGGCCGAAGATGCCGAGATGCGCGTAGCAGAAGGCGAGAGCCACCTGCGACAACCATTCGTGATTGTGCCACGGCATGTTGGCGGCCGCGTAGGAGTAGGTGTCGAACCGAGGAATGTGACCGGTGCGGAGGGTGGTCTGGCCCGTGAGCATATGAATCCACAGGTCCGGCTCAGCGAAGTTGTCAGCCGTGGCCAACGCTATCGACAGGAGCACGGTCCACGGCGATGGCGAAAGGAGCGAGTAGCGCGGCGGCTCAGACTGCTTCAAGTCGAGCGAGGCTCCGCGGTCTTACGGATAAGTCAGAGGTGGTCGAGCCGCGTCGAAGGATAGCGAGCACAACTATGGTGAGAACTATCGGGGTTAGCGGTAGACCGCCGAACAGTGATAGCCATCGCGCGAACAGCGGAAAGATCCAGGCGAGAAACAGGATCGACTTCTCATAGGGCAGAAAACCGTTGCGAAGGCCTTCGCACGCCAGCCATGCGATCGGCGCGGCCAGCAAGGCCATGTCGTAGTCGATCATGTAGGGCGTGACCATTAAGGTTCCGGTCACCAGTGCGGCACCTTTGATTGCGAAAGGTGCAGGCTGGCGCCAGATCCAAACCACGGCAACGACAACTATAAGGCTGAGGGCAGCTTGCAAGGTGTATGACGCGGCGACTGAGAGCTTCCACAGGCGAGCTGCGCCGAAGACGCTCTGTATCTTGCCGAAACCTACGTCACCCACTACTAGAAGCCGGTGACTGGTTGCGGGAACGTTGGCGATGAATGCCTGCCAGGTCGGTATTCCGAATAGCAACGCGGTGAGTGCTATTAAGAGCAGAACACTTACGCCGGCCGAGATGAGGGCCCGCCAGTGACCGGTCGCGACCAGAACGACAGGCACCAGCACACTGAACTGAGGCTTGTAGGTTAGAAGGCCGAATAGCAGGCCGGCAAGCAGGGGTCGGTTTTCGAGCAGAAGGATGCCGCCGGCCAGCAACGACATAGTTAGTAACCCGTTCTGACCGTCAAGCACATTTATAAGTTTATGTGGTCGCACGGCTTTACGTAGGTCACCTGTTTGCCGATTTCTTCGATGATGCCGCCGGCCTCGTCGCCTAGCAGCGCGGTCTATGGAATACGCCGCTGGCGACGGTTTGGATCACGACTTCGCGGTGCTGCGGTTGGTCGAGTTCGACGTCCTTGATAGTGAGCGGCAACTCCGGCCCGTGGAAAAAGGCGCCCTTCATTCTGAGTGGAACTGAATGTCGCGATAATGTTGGCTGCAGCACCTGCGCAATCCTGCGCCGCGCGAGCGTCTGGGCGAACACTTCACTTAGCACACTGAGGCGCATTTCCAGTGCGGGACTTTGGGGTTTGGGGGATGAATGCTGTCTCGCCCACGCTGGCCGTCGCAGTGCAGCGTCGGATGATCGTAAGCATCAGCAGCGCGAGCACCAACGGCGTCAGTGGCAGCGACGCAAGCAGGCTTAGTGGTCGCGCGAAAAGCGGGAACAACCATGCGAGAAACAGGATGAACTTTTCCCATGGCAGAAAGGTGGAGTGCATCGCGTCCCACGACAGCCAGGCGATAGGCAGTGCCAGCATGACCAGATCGTAGTCAACCAAGTAGGGCGTGACCAGCAGGGTTCCGACGACGAGCGCGCCGGCTTTGACCGGAAATTGACCTGGTCTGAGCCAGATCCACAGCACTGCGACCGCGGCGAGGAGGCTGACCGTTGCTTGCATTGCGTAAGACACCGCGACTGATGCGCCCCACAGTCTCGCCGCGCCGAAAACGCTCTGAATCTTGCCGAAGCCGATGTCGCCGTGCTCCAGCACGCTGCGAGTTGCCAGTGGGATGAAGTCCGTGAACGCTCGCCAGGTTTCCACTCCGAACAACGCGGCCGAGAGTCCCGCGAACGCGCCGACCGCCAGCGCCGCGCCGGCTGCGGCTTGCCACTGGCGCGCTGCCACAAAAACTATGGGTAACAGGATGCCGAACTGCGGCTTGTAACAGAGGAGTCCGAATAGCGCACCTGCGAGCCAGGGGCGCCGCTCGAGTAACAGCAATCCTCCGCCGAACAGCGCCACGGTTATCAGTTCTTTCTGTCCGTCGAGGATCGTTACCAAGGCGCCGGGAAATGCGAGCGCCGCCCACAGCACTTCGCGCCGAGGCGTGATCTTCCAGATCATAGTCAAATAGGCCGACATTCCGACCAGCGTCCAGAGGATCAGCGAGCCGTTATAGGAAAGCAATGACAGCGGGAGCGCTATTACAAGGAACATGGGTGGGTAAGGGAAAGGCAGGTAGCCCGGATCTTTGTCGCCCAGCACCGCCTTCTCGGCGGCATCCAGCTTCGCGTTGTCGTAGACGGACGCAGGATGTCCGCCAAGCGCCAAGGAGGAGGCGGCCCAGAATGGCGGAAAGTCGCCACCGACCGGATACAACGTCGCCAGCACTCCTCCCGATCTCAGCACCAGCCAGCAGACGAACACCGCTAGGTAGCACGCGCAGAGCAGCCTTGGATACACACGAACGCGCTCGAGGGTGATCCAGCGGGCCTCTCTAAAAGCGTCGACGAAAGCCCGCACCCACTTTGAAGATAAGGCGCCGTTCGAGCCTGCCGCGCCCGGACTCGACGCAGGACCGGCGTTGATCTCCACCTTCATCTCAACCACCTCGGCGCTATCCTATAAGAGCACCCGGAAAGGCGATAGCCACCCACATTGCATCTTGTTCCCTTGACGATAGCGCGGATGATAAGGAGGTAGGCCGAGAGAGTCAGCACGGTCCATAGCAGGAGCGCGAGGTCATAGGACATCAAAGAGAGCTGCAGGACTATCGCGAGGAAGCTTGGAGGATAGTCCCAGGCCTCGAAGCCAATCTTTGGACCATTGACCTTGGCTTTTTCCGCGGCCCATTGTGACGCCGGGTTGTAGGCGTCTTGCGGATGTCCTTTGAGCGCGAGCGATGAGGCGGCGGCGCATTTGACGAAATCGAATCCGAGCGGCTGGTAGTTCTTCGCAGCCGGATTGCGGCTATAGGCTATGCTGGCGAGTATTGCGAGGATTGCGAACGCGGTGATCAGTTTGGGGTAGGCGCGGATGCGGCGGAGATTGATCCAGGCGGCGTTTTTGAGGAACCCACCCGTGTCCCCAGCGCCGGCCGAATCGAGATTCAGACTCTTATCCAATGAATCCTCTGCGTCAGTTCCCCGATTAGGACAGCACTTAATATGCCAGAATCGAGGAGGCCATGAAGCCTGGCGAAGTTTCAGCGCTTGGCCGCTTTGAGGAAAATTGAACTTGAGCGGCGTTGCATCGACGCAACAATTTCCGGGTGCTGCGCGACGTGCCTTTCGCGTGATGTGGCGGGTCGGGTACTCTGGTTGCGTGAAAGCTCTGGTAATCGGCGGCGGCATTATAGGTAGTTCGGTTGCGTGGCGGCTCGCGTCGGAGGGCGTCCAGGTCTCGGTGTTTGAGCGCGGGCGGCTTGGGCAGGAAGCCTCGTGGGCCGCGGCGGGGCTGATTGGGCCGCAGGCGGAGGCGCATGATCCGGGACCGTTCTTCGATCTTGCGCTCGCGGGCAAACGGTCGTTCGACGCGATTGTCGAGCGGCTCACGGCCGAGAGTGGCGTCGATCCCGAATACGACGAGCACGGCGTCCTCTACGTTGCCTTCGACGACGCGGCGCGCGCGGGCTTGCAGGCGCGTGCGCGATGGCAGCGCGCGGCGGGAGGGCAGGTCGAGGAGCTGTCGCCGCGCGAGGCGTTCAAGCTGGCGCCGGTGCTGTCGGAAAAAATCATCTTCGCGCTGCATATGCCGAGCAATCGGCGCGTCGAGAATCGCAAGCTGACCCTTGCCTATATCAACGCCGCGACGCACGCCGGCGCCGAGTTCCGCGAAGGCGCTCGTATCTATTCGCTCGAGGTCAGCGGCGGGCGCGCGACCGGCGTGCGGCTGGCGGACGGCTCCCTCGAAACGGGCGACGTCATAATCAACGCGGCGGGCGCGTGGGCCGGAGATATTCGCGGGCTCGAGGAGGATCGCATCCATTTCTACCCGGTGCGCGGGCAGATTCTTTGCTTCGACGCGCGCCCGGGGCTGGTCGGGCCGTCGCTGTTTTCGGAATCGGGAATCGTGGTGCCGCGGCGCGACGGACGAATCCTGGCCGGGTCGATATTTGAGGAAGCGGGCTTCAACAAGTCGGTCACGCTCGATGGGATGGAACGGATCCTGCGCGCGGTGCGCGCGATGGTGCCGTCGATCGCGTCGATTCCGTTTCGCGAAGCGTGGGCCGGATTGCGCCCCGCCAGCGACGACCTGCTGCCGGTGCTCGGGCCGTCGCCGACGGTCGCCAACGTGATGTACGCGGCAGGCCACTTCCGCAGCGGTATCCTGTTGTCGGCGGTTACGGGAGAAGTGATCGCCGACCTGGTCAAAGGGCGTGAGCCGTCGATCGATCTCGCGCCGTTTTCGCCCGCCCGCTTCCGCAACGGCACGGCGCACGCGGTGAAGCTCGCCGACATGATATGAGCAAAACGATCGCGCTCGGACTGATTCGCGACTTGTTCTTTCGTGTGAAGATCGACGCCGTCGCCGCGGCCGTCGGCGCCGAGGTCGAGTACGCATCGTCGATTGAAGCCGCAGCCGCGCGATGCACGGCGGTTCCGCCGTCGATCATATTTACCGACCTGTCAGATGCGGCGTTTCCCGCGCTCGACACGCTGGAAAAGATCCGCGCCGCGGCGCCCGCCGCGCGCGTGATCGGATTCGCGTCGCACGTAGATTTGAAACCGCTGAAGGCCGCCCGCGAAGCCGGCTACGAGCTGACGTTGTCGCGCAGCGAATTCACGGCACGGCTGGCAGAGTTGTTGAGAGCGACGCCGTAACTCAGAGCTGGCCGCGGGCTTTCCCGGTAGTGTGCTCGAAAGAACCCGACCCGACCTCGTCCCTCTGTGAGAAGGAGAATAATCGCGCGCATGCGTGAGTTCATTCGTTATTAAAATTGCCTGTACGTGCATACATCCGCCTATTTATGAGATAAAAAGATAGATTAAAATTATCTCTGCTAGGCTTGTAATCTTATAGCGACGATGTTAACTAACCCCCGGCACATCAATCCAGCCGCCAAACTGACGGGTCGCAACGGCCCGCGATGAGCCAAACGACATAGCCGTTCCCAACGAAGTGACTGCTCGGTCGCACGCGACCTGAAAAAAGCGCGACGAGTAGTTCGATGTGGATGTGTGCGCTCGGGCGGTTCGCCGCGCGGGCGCAGCGGAACAGCCGCGCCTGCGATTTGACGAAAGTGAATCGCATCGACGGCAGGGGAGTCGAAACAATGAAGACTCAGACTTTTCTCCGAGCAATCGCGCCGATGCTTTGTGCGCTCGCGCTGGCGCAAACGAACGCGTATGCGGGTCCCGCGAATCGCACGGCGTCGACCATGACCACTCCCACCTCTCCGATCAATCTCGACGGCTTCGGCGCGCCGCTGCCGGCGGTTGCGTCGAGTCTCCCTGACCTCTCGACCTTTGCCACCGGCCAGCTCAACTTCAAGGAAATCGATACCGTCCCGCAACTGGGACCGCTGTTCAACAGCACCACCTGCACCGGATGCCATTCGCAGCCGGCGACGGGGGGCGGCGGCCTGTTCATCAACGAGATTCGCGTGCGCGACAATGCGGACCCGGGTCCGGTGCACATCTTCGCGGTCGATAACATGCTGCGCAACGGCCCGCAGTCGCAGGGCGGGGTTCCGATCTTCGCGGCCGGAATGCAAGCGGAGCCGCTGGGATGCCAAATCACGGTGCCCGGATGCCAACTGTCGGCGTGTCAGCAGGAAGAAGCGGCGCGCACGACCTTCAGCACCGACCTGCCGACTTGCGATCCGACCAGCGCAAACTTCGCCGCCGGCGGTGATTGCGTTTCCGGACGCAACGCGCTGTCGCTCTTCGGCGACGGGCTGGTCGAGGCGGTATCCGATCAGGCTCTGATCCAACTGGCGCAGAGCGAGCCGAGCTCGGTGCGCGGCGTGCCCAAGATGGTCACCGAGAATTTCCTGAAAGTGGCGCATGTCGGGCGCTTCGGATGGAAAGACGACCACGCATTTCTGCGCGGGTTCTCGGGCGACGCGTACCTGAACGAAATCGGCATAACCAATCCCGACAACCCGGTGGACACCAGCAGCTGTGCGTTGGGTGTGACTCAATATGGCGTTGCGCTCGAAGATACGGGAATCGAGGATGCGATCGATCCGGACGGGCGCGCGGATATCGACCGCTTCACGGATTTCATGCGCGCGCTCGCGCCGCCGCCGAAGCTGGCGCAAAACGCCTCGGCGACGAGAGGCTCGAAGCTCTTCACGCAGTTGGGATGCTCCGGTTGTCATGCGCCCTCGCTCACGACCGCCTCCAATCCAGCGTCGTTTATCCCGAACTCAACCGGCGGTACGCCGATGAGCTCGACGGTCAACCAGGCGCTCGCCAGCCAGACATTTCATCCGTACGGCGATTTTCTGCTGCACAGCATGGGCGCGCTCGGCGACGGCATCACGTCGGGCGCGGCGGGGCCGACGATGATGCGCACGGCGCCGCTATGGGGCGTGCGCGCGAAATCGGTGTTCCTGCACGATGGACGCGCGGAGGATTTGCCGACGGCGATTTCGCTGCACGCCGGCCAGGGACAAGCCGCGTCGCAAGGGTTCCAGGCGCTGTCGACCTCGCAGCAACAGGACTTGGTGAATTTCCTCGAGACGCTGTGAGGCGGCCAGCCGAGTTGCTCAAGGGATCTGTCAGCTGACGATCAGCTCTCTTCGATTCGGCAACGATCGCTCGCCGATGGTAAGGTTTTCGGCGAGGTAACGCGGATTGCGCAACGCGGTCGGGCCGCTGACGACGCTGGAGAAGGTCATCCTCGCGTTCGTGATGACGTGGGCAGCGGGGTTTGTCGATCTCGTCGGCTACGTCTCGCTCTACGGGGAATACACTTCACACATGACCGGCAACACGGTCTCTTTGGCGCGTCACATATCGGAGCTGGACTGGCCCGGCGTTGCGCGGCGCGGATGGCCGATTGTGACATTCGTCTTCGGCCTGATGCTGGGCGCGTTCATCTATGAAGCGGAGAGGCGCCGCCAAATCCAGGTCCCATTTCCACCCGCGATCGGCCTCGAGGCGCTGTTGATCGGCATCTTCATCGTGGCCGGAATGGGGACTCATTTCAAAGCGGACATCCCACCGCAGCCGGCCGGCAAATTTTTTGTGATGGTGGCGCTGCTCGCGGTTCCAATGGGCATCCAGAACGTGGTCATCAGAAAAGTCGGCGGCCTCAACGTGTACACGACGTTCGTGACCGGATCGCTGGTGAAGTTCGCCGAGAGTCTTTCGGAATACCTGTTCTGGCTGCGCGCGCGCACCCGCGGCCGGTTTCGTTCTCGGATCCTCAAAGTGCTCAGGGTTTCGCCGCGAATCGATTCGCTCCAGCACGCGTCGCTGACCTTCGGTCTGTGGGCAATCTACCTGACGGGCGCGGTAAGCGGCGGATTTTCGATCCTGCGATGGGCCCTGCTTGCGATGCTCGCGCCGTTCGCGCTACTGACTGCCGTCGCTCTCTACGGAGCGTTCCGCCCGTTCGTCGCACTGTCGAGCAAAGAATGGTGAGTTTTGTTCAGCTTGCGTATCGATGCTTAATCGCGCGCAGCATGACTAACGGAATTGACAGCGGCAGTGCGATCGCGGCGAGGATTAGCGCGACTGCGGCCCAGCTCCAGGGATTGCCGAAGTTCAGTGTGTAGCCGACGCCGTAACGCTTGGGGACGAGGATCTTCGGGTCCGCTTTATTGACGTAGAAGATTCCCCACTTCCAGCATTTGTCGCCCATCTCCACGGATCGAATGCTTTACGGACCGATTCCGCTCGCGGGCGAGATCGTGGCATACCGGAGTCGAGCGATCCATCGC
>Ga0209655_10000435_pt1 | contig 15892 bp, 15 predicted proteins | sample BogFormECP03_OM2_FD_188236 | JGI IMG/M metagenome (GOLD analysis project Ga0209655, IMG submission 188236) | Bog forest soil microbial communities from Calvert Island, British Columbia, Canada - ECP03_OM2 (SPAdes) (version 2) | ecosystem: Environmental > Aquatic > Freshwater > Wetlands > Bog ...
GGTCCGGATAGTGAGGCACCGGCAGACGAAAGGGCCGGCAACCGATAGGCCGAACCTAACCCACCGCGCCACATCTCGACTCCACACATGTGGCGTACTGGAACTCCACATGTCCGATAAGGGCTGCCAGCTCAGACGCGCGATGACTCAATAAACGTGCCCCTTGCGTCACGTATCAGTGTCAATTCCTAGCATACGGACGATGTTCAGTGCATTGGAATGTTTCAGCAATCCGTAACGCAGCTTGTAATCGAAATCTAACTTCCCCGTATCGCCGGAATCTTCAAAATAGACGTTGCGTCCCGGCAAACCGTTCGCCGCAATCTCTGTCAGAGTCAGATCGTGTGTCGTGATCAGTCCAATCGCGTTGCGGCGCACCAAAGCTCGGATGACCCACTCAGTCGCTATTCGGCGGTCGTGGGAATTCGTGCCGCTCATGATCTCGTCGGCCAGATATAGTAGCCGCCCTTCGCCTGCCCGGTCGATCATTCGCCGCAAGCGCTGCATCTCCGCGAAAAAATGCGATCGCCCATCTGTCAGCGAATCCTGAACGCGGATTGCCGCAACAATCTCCAGCTTGGAAACGCGTAACCGCGCGCATCGCACGGGCGCTCCCATCCAGGCCAGCACCGCGTTGAGTCCAATGGCGCGCAAGAAAGTGCTCTTGCCGGACATATTCGATCCGCTAACGATGAGAAATCGAACGTCTTCTCCCAGCTTCACGTCGTTCGGCACGCAGATGCTCTCGTCGAGAAGGGGATGGCCGAGCTTTTCCGCATGAAATGAAGGACCAAGCTCCGTAATCTGTGGGAAAACGTCTCGGGGATGCTCGTAGGCATATGCGCTAAGAGAAAGCAGCGCCTCGAATTCTCCGAGGGCCGCAAGCCATTCCAGAAGGTCCGCGCCATGGCGCCGATGCCATCGGTCGATAGCCATCGAGAATTGGGTGCCCCACAATAGGCACCAAGATAACGCCGTAAACAGGTCGTTATTTCGCTCCTCAAGTAAATGAACGAGGCGGTTCAAGCGCAACACGCTCCTCGATGCATTATGTTTGTCGCCTTTCAAGCGGTTCGCAAGCGCTGTGAGCTTTGCCGAGGAAAATTGCTCTCGTTCGACGATTCTAAGCAGCTCACAAACAATCGGAAGTTCAATCGAAGGCAAGTGGACCGATTCTAGGATGAATCGCACTTGCCTCGAACAAACCGCCGCGAAAGCGGCCTCGACCCCAAAGAGCACACCGATGCTCACCCACAGATTCTGCAAGTCGAGATGGCCAGTCCAATAGATGAAAGGTAGCACTGCTAAGACGAGCACTATCAGGAAAGCCGCGGGCTCCGCCCACGACGGAAAGACCGGTTTAGACGACATTTCCTTAACCCAGTTCCGAAACGTGCCCGGGCGGCAATCGGAGACCGTATTCATTCCGGCGGCAGCCACTGACTCAAATAACCTCTGGTGCGCACGAACCTCCGAAATCGCGTCTCGCCTGGCGAGCACCTCGTCTTGGCTCGCGGGAGTTTTCATCCACGTAGCGAGCATCTCACGGCCCACATGTGTTCGAGCGGAGCATAGCAATTGAAACAGAGAGCCGCGACCGAACAAATCAAGGTCTGTCGCGTAGATGTGATCCGGATCGATGAAGTCCTTGCCATCGTCGAGAGATTCCCAATCGCGTTTCAGCCGCGCTATTCCCTTCTCATAATATTCACGGACACCGACCAGCTTCACTACTCTGCGGTGGTACTCTCCAGCTTGTTTCTTAACGATTACAGCAGCCGCAATCGGGAGAAAGGAAGTCCAGACTGGTAGCTTTTTGGCGACGAAGGACTCGTAGAGAAATACACAGACAATTAAACCAAGAACCAGCAATCCCGCTTGGCAGGACGCGCATCGCCTGTTGGCTTCTTCCGCAGAAAACTCCACTTCTTTGGCTCGCTGGGTATAGAAGTCGAGCGGGGTTGGCATTTCCAGCTGCATGGAGCGGTAATGCTAACACACAGCAACTAGTGTCGGTTTCCTACGAGCGCTCAGACTGCAGTGCTACGCTTCTCTACTTTCTTTACGGTCCTCTTTTGACCAATATCCCCCTAACTCCTGATAAGTCTTAGGGCTGTATCGGGCGCGCGAGTGGGCAGGATGCGCACATGAGGACGGTGGGATTGCGCGCGTTCGATACAGCGACTTGAAGGAAGCCGCTCGGGCTGCGGCGGACGCGGGTGTTATGCAAATTCAATTGAGGAAGGGTAGGTGTGGCGGCGTGACGGGCAGACGCAGAAGAGCACAGCACCCAACCGGGAGAGAAGAAGATTGCTGAGCAGCTCAAGCGTGGTGCAGTAAGGATGACCTTGGGGAGTCGGGAAAAGGGATTGATTGGACAGGAAGACACAAAGAGAGGTAGCGAGCGGAAGCACGGCAAAGTTTCGTGATGTTGATCGACGTTTCATGCGGCGACGGCACCCGGGGCCGGTGGAGAACGGAGCTGGACCTCCGCAGCCGTAAGCCTTTCGATGAGCAGCATTGGCCCACCACACTCGGGGCAGAGCCAAGCATCGCTCGAACTGGCGATGGTTACCTCTGACTTGGCTTGTGTCGAGCGGAGCAACTGAAAGCAACGTGGCAGGGTTGCGGCACGTCTGCGATTGGCCAGGAAGCCGAAGTTGCGGATGCGCACGAAACCTTTGGGGAGCAGATGCAACAGGAAGCGGCGCAAGAACTCATCGACAGGCAGAGGCAGTAGTTTCTGTTCGTTGTGGTGGGCAGAATCGCGCCAACGAAACGAGACCGTGCCGTCCGCAAACGAGACCAGGCGATGGTTGGAGATAGCTACGCGATGGGTGTAACGGCCTAGATAACGGAGCACATGCTCCGGACCTCCGAACGATGGTTTCGCGTAGACCACCCAATCCTTTCGAAATAGTGGTCTCAGCCACGCCGCAAAGGTTTTCGGCTGACTGAGGGGCTGCGAGTCACCGTGAAAACTGAGCCTGCCGTCCTGAAAAGCTCACTGGAGTGCTGCGACGAACTTGCCGCGAAAGACTCGGCTGAGCACCTTGACAGGAAGAAAGAAAGCGTAGCGCGGCTGGATCCAACGCGAGCGATCGGCAGAAAGCCCACCGGCCGGCACCACGCAATGCACATGGGGGTGCAGTTCGAGTTTCTGACTCCAGGAGTGCAACACGCTGAAGAAGCCGATTTCTGCGCCAAGATGTTTAGGATCGCGGGCAACCTCGAGCAGTGTTTCGGCACTGGTTCGGAACAGGAGGTGGTAGACGACCTTCTTATTCTGAAAAGTCAGTGGGGATAACTGGCGAGGTAGCGTGAAGACCACATGCACGTAAGGCGTCGGAAGAAGTTCCCTGCGACGCTTCTCGCGCCAACGTTCGCGAGCACCCGCCTGACACTTCGGGCAGTGCCGATTTCTACACGAGTTGTAGGAGATGGCGCGATGCCCACAGCGAGTGCATTCATCGAGATGGCCACCGAGTGCGGCGGTGCGACAGCGCGCAATGGCCAGGAGCACTTGGACATGCTTCCAGGTGATCCACTGACGGCTTCGTTCGGTGAACGTGTCTCCCGCGGAGCGGATGAGATCGGCCACCTCCAGCGGTGGCCGGCTCATCTACTCTTCCTGCGGCGAGCTGTCTGGGAGCTTCAGTGAGTCCAGTGGACTTGCTGTCGCGTTCAGGCGACGTTCAGAAACATGGAGCTAGATGGTGGTCTGCTCCAGGTCGTTATGGCCTAACAGCGTCTGGATGTTGCGTAGATCCGCACCCTGTTCGAGCAGATGCGTTGCAAAGCAATGCCTCAGCGTATGGGGGTGCACCTGTTTCTTGAGGCCCGCTCGCTGCGCGGCTTGCTGGCAAGCGTTCCAGACCACCTTGGTGTCGAGCGGCGTATCACCGGTATGCCAGCGGTTGCCTGGAAACAGCCAGGCGCTGGGCTTGCGCGGTAATCCGCGCCAGTGCTCACGCAGCGCCTCGAGTAGTTTTGAGCTGAGCATCACATCCCGGTCTTTGCGGCCCTTGCCACCCTGGACGTGAATCACCATGCGTTGTCTATCGATGTCGCTGACTTTCAGGTGGGTCAATTCAGCGCGTCGTACTCCGGTGGCGTAGAGCGTCATCAACAGAGTGCGATGATAAGAAGTCAAAGCTGCGTCGATGAGTCGCGCGAGTTCTTCCCGGCTAAGGATCGAAGGAAGGTGAAATGCTCTTTTCGGATAGGGCGTCTCGCCGATGCCCCAGGTTTTCTTGAGAGTTTTGATGTAGAAGAATCGCAGAGCTGCCAATCGTTGCGTAACCGTGCACGGCGACAACTTGCGCTTCTTGAACAGCTCGGCCTGATATTCACGAATGTGTTCCGGACCCAAACAATCGGGAGAACGCTTGAATCGTCTTGAGAAATCCTCGACTGTGCGGATCTAACAGCGTGTGGTAGCCTCTGCATAATTACGACGCTCGAGTTCCTCGAGCATCATTTTGCGAAGTCGGGTCATGCGGGACCTCCTATGACCCGACAACTTATCTCAACCAACAAGCCACCACTGCTCCGTTCGCCTCACGCGAAGCGTCTGCCGCAGAGCGGCTTCGTTCAAGTCCGCTTGTAGGAAGTTCCAACGGGATAGGTATCGGTAAACGCCCATCTCGCCAGTACTTGATTTCCTGACGAGATGCCGACTTCACAGGACCTGGCCAAAATGCCTCATCTTCATCTTGTTCGATGTTGTCGTGCGGTGTGGCTGCTATGAGGTTTTTCGGGGACTCCCGCAAGACTCGCTTCGGCGCATACCGCTGCTCCTGAATTTCGCCACCAACTTCTGAACTTCCGCGCGGGTGCGACGCTTGGGCGCTGACAACTTGTTTTCTGCGGTCATCGAAGTACTTCAACACAGACAAGATTTCGCAAACAGGTGTGTTGGTCAGACGCTTACGTTGCGTCGGGGCAGAGTATTCGGTCTGTCGTCCGCATTTGGGTACTAACGACAAAAATATTTCGCTAGTACCCGGTCTGTTTTCCTTTTCGTTGGCTGATAAGTATAGAGAGGGGAGTTCTCGCCGGCTAACTCCCGCGGACAGGGCAACACCAATTCCTTCGGTCGTTCGCTCTGTGTCGCGTACGGCGTGCTGGAGGGGACGGACGCGATTGTGGGACAACGCTGTACTAGGAGCGAAACGCTCCAAGTGTGCCTGGACAGGGGAAAGTCCAGCACCCGGCGCATACAGCCGTCCCGTCAATCGCCATCTGACTCCTTCCTGTAGCCGTAGGCGGGGACTCCCTCTCAACGGCCTATTTCCAACACTCGGACGAGACAGGGAGAGCCCGAACATGAAACGATTTCTTTGTAAATATCCGCGCAGCTCTTGGCTGCGCTCACCTCTGGTTACCCTCGGTTTCACGCTGCTTCTCGCAGCGCCAGCGTTCGCGCAGGGTACCTCCCCTTGGGAAAACGCCGTCAATGTCTTGATGACGGCCTTCACCAGCACCATCGCTCGTGGCCTCTCGCTCGTAGCCATCGTCGTGGCCGGCCTCACCTTCGCCTTCGGGGAAGGCGGCTCAAAGCGCGTGCTTGCGGGTGTGCTCTTCGGCGTCGGCATGGCTATCGCGGCGGTGAACTTTCTCGCGTGGCTTTTTCCAGGCAACTGAATCCCGCAGCTTTCAGGGGAGAAGCACATGGTGGAATCCAGGCGAATCAACAGAGTGCATCGGTCGCTCTCCCGGCCACTCACGATCCTCGGAGCCGAGCGAAAGCTCTTCTTCTTTGCGATGTGCCTGGGCGCGGCCACCTTTAACTTGCTCAACAGCTTGTTCGGAGGCTTGCTGATGTTTTTCTTGCTCTATTTTCTGGCCCGCTGGGCGACGCAAACCGATCCGCAGATTCTACGTTTTCTGCTGACGGCGGCACGGCTGCGCGCGGAATACGACCCGATGAAGTTCAGCCCCATCGCGATCCGAAAGGATGGCCATGCTCAGGCTTAGCCGAATCTTCAAGAACTACAACGAGACCGGCTCCCTAAGCGAGCAGATCAATCTCTACGGTTTCATCGGTCCGCACACGTTTCTCACCAAGACGGGTGAGGTGGGCGTCATCCTCGAAGTTCGCGGCGTCGATTACGAGTGCCTCGATGGCGCTTCGATTGATGGTTTCACCAAGCGCCTTGAGTCGGCGTTGAAGCTGTTCGACGAAAACTATCGCCTCTACCAATATCTCTTTAAGCGCAACAACGAACCGATCCCTTATAAGCTCTACGACAATCCGATCGTTGATGCCGCGATCAAAAATCGCATCGCCTACCTCAGCAGTAAAGCCGACACGCTCTTTTCGCTCTCGGTGTATTACGTGGTGCTGTGCCAGGGATTTCAGACCTCCGACAAGCTCGGAACCGCGATCGCCGAGTTGCCCAAGAATCCGAAAAAAGCCCTTTCAGATCTGCAAGCGCATTTTTCGGGTCAAAAGCGCACCGTCGTTCTTGGGCAACATGTCAACAATGCTGAGGCGGCGCTGCTGCAAAAAGCCCGCAGCTTCATCCTCCAGGTCTGCGACTTCCTCTCGGTGCGGATGCTCGACAAGCAGGAGGCCTTCCGCGTTCTAAAGAGAACGCTCAACTTTCATCCCGACAAACTCGAACTCGCCAAGCTGAAATACGACACCTTCCTCGACTATTACCTGCCCGAATCTCCCATCGAATGTCACCGCGGATATCTGCGCGTGGACGACTACTACGTCAAGGTCTTGACGCTTAAGGAACCCTCCGCTCAGAGCTTTCCGCTCATCTTCAAACGGCTGCTCGAAGTGGAAGCGAACTACTACGTGGTGACGGAATGGAAAAAGGAAGACTCCGGTAAGATGCGCCGGGTCATCCAGACCAAGCGCCGCCATTTTCACAACACCAAGCGCTCGTTCGCGAGCCAAGTCAGCCTCAACGACGGTCCCACACAAGACGTGCTCCTCGACGATTCCAAGGAATCCCAGGTTCGGGAACTTGGCGAAGGCATTAAGGAGATCGAGCTGCACGGGAATTACTTTGGTCAGTTCTCCCTCACCGTCGTGATTTACGACCTCGATATGGGCAAGGTGGATCGCGCGTGCGCCGACTTCTATAAAGTTTTCAGCGTGCACGACGCCCAGCTTTACGAAGAAAAATACAACCTTCTGAACGCCTTTCTCGCGGCGGTGCCCGGCAACCACGTTTTCAATTTGCGTTCTCTGTATCTGCTCAACACCAACTATGCGGATTTCTCGTTTCTCTTCACCCTTCACTGTGGCGAACCTCGGAATAGCCATCTGCGGCAGGAATATCTCGCGGTCCTTGAGACCAACCACCACACCCCGTACTTCTTAAATCTCCATTACCGCGATGTAGCCCACACCATGATTCTTGGGCGAACAGGCGCCGGGAAAAGCTTTCTTTTGAATTTTCTCATCACCAATCTTCAGAAATACTCGCCGCACACCTTTATCTTCGATTTGGGCGGTAGCTTTGAAAGCCTCACGCAGCTATTCGGCGGCTCCTATGTTCGTGTGGGCCTGGAATCCGAAGGTTTCAAGATCAACCCGTTCTCGCTCCCGCCTACGAAAGAAAATCTCGATTTCCTCGCTGCCTTCCTGAAAGTCTTGGTTCAGGGCCAGAGGGCAGGCGAGCTCGACCCTGCCGCCGAACGCGACCTCTTCCACCAAGTCGAAAACTTGTATGCGGTCGACCCAGCGCTGCGCACGCTGGGCGTGCTCGCGAACACACTGGGCCATGACGTTGCAAGCCGCCTCTCCAAATGGACCCGTGGCGGCCAGTTCGGATTCCTGTTCGACAACGCCGAAGACACTATTTCGTTCTCACGCTTTCAGTGCTTCGACTTCCAGCGCATGAGCCAGTACCAGGAACTTTTGGAACCGCTGCTTTTCTACATCCTGCATCGAGCCAACGCTGTCATTGCGGATCGACAAATTACTTCCATTTTCAAAGCGTTCTTCATCGACGAAGCGTGGGTGTTTTTGAAGAACCCGGCAATTCAGCGATACGTCGTCGAGGCCCTCAAGACGTGGCGCAAGCACAACGCCGCAATGGTGCTGTCCACCCAATCTCTCGATGAGCTGAAGCGTTCGGACATCCTCGACGTAATCATCGAAAGCTGCTCGACCAAAATCTTTGTCGCAAATCCGGACATGGACCGCGATCTCTACCGCCGTCAGTTTCACCTCAACCAAAACGAAGTCGAGCTCATCTCGGGCCTTATTCCCAAACAGCAATTCCTGATCAAGACGCCGGAACTGGCGAAAGTCGCCAATCTCACCGTGGACGCCAAGAGTTACTGGCTCTACACCAACGACCCTTACGACAACAAAAAACGCAAAGAAGCTTTCGAGACATACGGATTCGAAAAGGGTCTCGAAGTTCTGGCGGGAGAGCGCCCGTGAATCTGATTCCACCTGCGGCCCAGTCTCTCGGATGTCGGGCGCTCGAGGATCGACTGCTTTATGTGTATTTCCTTCTCGCGCTCGCAGGATTTGTCACCGCGGGCATCTTCGCGGTCAATTGGTTTCTTCACTCATTCTCCGACGGCGATGCGAGTTCCCAGAAGCAAAATACGTTCTCAAAAGGAGCATCTCGATGAAACACTTCTTTCACACCCAGCGGTCCAGCTTTTACCTTCACGTCGTGGCCGTTGCAGTTCTCAGCGTAGCTGCTCTCCACGCTTCACCTGCCTACGCCGCGACGGACGCCTCGGCGCGGGTCGTGAAGTATTCGAAGGAGGACATTGTCCCTGTTCGCGCCAAGCTTCACTTTTCGACGCTCATCGTTCTGCCCGAGGACGAAGAGATCCTCGATTTCACTACGGGCGACAAAGAATTCTGGGTCATCAATGGCGCGCACAACCTCTGCTACGTTCACCCGGCCCAGGCCGGCATTCGCAGCAACTTGAACCTCATTACCGCGAGCGGACATGTGTATTCGTTTCTGCTGACCGAAATCAGCAACCAGCCGAACGTCGAGCCCGACCTCAAGATTTTCGTTGAGCCCAAGGAAGGCTCGGGCTTTGCGGCAAGCACCGGACTGCGCGGCTATGTGACCGCTGGCGAGGCCGAAGCCTACAAGAAAGAACTAGAAACCCTACGGTCGCAGACGGCGGAGCAAATCCGCGCGGCGCAAACCCAGTCCGCCGAGCAGCTCAACCGCTTTCGCTCGAGTTACGCAACAAAACTTCAATTCGACTATTCGCTCGACCCGAAGGCGGCGCGCGAGCCATTCCTGGTATCCGTCATCTACCACGACGATTCCTTCACGTACATCAAGTGCGCCGCGCGCGAGAAGCCCGCTCTCTATGAGGTCAAAGACGGCAAGCCGAACGTGATCTCCTTCCAGCTCGAGAACGGCGTTTATATCGCGCCCAAGGTCATCGACTCGGGCTATCTAGCCATCGGCAAAAAGAAGTTGCCTTTTGGGAGGCAGACTGCCGGGAACTGAGGCGCCACCTATGAACCAACCGAGCCAACCCACGCAGGTGCAGGAAAAATCGCCGAAACCCCAAGGCCTTCTGCCGAAGAACGTCCAGTCCTGGCTGCTCATCGGTCTGGCATTCTTGATGGTCGCCATCATGTGGCTAACCGGAGGCAAAAAGCCCCCGACTCCGGCCAAGGCGGGCTCGTCGCCAGCCCCAGTACTGGCGCCGCTTGAAGTCAACGAAACTAAGATCAACGAGTTGCAAAACCGCATCCAGCAATTGCAGCGCGATCAAATGGTCGCCCAGAACGCTCTCGCTCAGCAGACTCGCTTGCTTGGCGGCACTGCGCAAGATTCCCAGCAAACTCAGCAGCAGAGCGCCTCCGATTACCCGCCCGATCAGCGAGCGGAAGACCCCATTCGGGCGGAACGGAAACGGCGTGCCTATGTGTCGCTGTTTGCCTCGAATGTCGCTTTGACCTACCGCAAGACTTCGTCAAATCCGCCAAACGCCGCGGGCCCTGAGCCTGAAGCTGCTCCCGCCGCCACGAGCCTCGTCCCCGTGGGCCCCGACGCGCCACAGGTCGCGCAACTTTTGAGGCAGATACAAGCGAATCCGCCTTCGCCCGAACCCGCCCGAAAAGATTCCCCGGAACCAACCCATGACCGAAAGGAGGATGCCAGAAACCCTGCCGCCGCGTCGGTCCCCTCCGCCAATGCGGCGGCAGGAAAAAACTACGTCTTGTTTGAAGGAACCATCCTTGAAACCGTTCTCATCAACCGCCTCGATGGGGGTTTCGCTGGACCCGTCGAGTGCCTGCTCTCAACCGATGTTTATTCCAATGATCGCCAGCACTTGCTCATTCCGGCAGGCTCAAAGCTGCTCGGTGAAACCAAGAAGGTAGACGCTCTCGGCCAGACGCGTCTGGCCGTCGTGTTCCATCGCCTGCTCATGCCCGACGGGTTTTCTCTCAGCCTCGACCAATTCAAGGGACTGAACCAGATCGGCGACACCGGCTTGCGGGACCAAGTCAACAACCACTACCTCCGCATTTTTGGCGTATCCCTCGCGGTCGGCGCCCTCGGAGCCGTTGCCGAAGCCGGAACAGCCGGATCTCTCAACGCATCCAGTTCTGACCTCATGCGCCAGGGATTTGCGGCAAGTACCGCGCAGTCTTCGGCGCAGATCCTCGACAAGTTCCTCAACATCATGCCCACGGTGACCATTCGGGAAGGCCACCGGGTCAAGGTCTATCTCTCGGGCGATCTCGCGTTGCCTGACTACAACAACCACACAATCCCTTCCGATTTCTGAAGGCCAAAAAGGAGAGCAGTCCAATGAAAAGAACGATTCTGATTTGTTTGCTCGTGTTGGGATTGGGAGTCGGTACGGCGACCGCGCAATTCGGGGATGGCGTGGTTTTTGACCCAACCAACTACCATAACGCGTTGCTTCGCTACTACCAGCTTCAGCAGCATCTCGCGGAGCTGCAGAAGAGCTACACCCAGATCACCAACCATCTCAACCTTGCCCTGCAGATGGCCCAATTCATCAAGAACATGCCGGCTCGTTACCGCGCGATCTTTTCGCAATGGCGAAATGTGACCTCGCTCAACACTTTTGGGAACACGGTCTCGTGGATTAACGGCATCAACACCGGCGTTCTTCCCAACATCAACACTGGATACCTACAAGCGACGACTCCGCTCTCGCAGTACGACCCCTATGAACTGTCGGGGATGGACCCTTCGGAACTTGGCCGCGTGCAGTCCCAGTACGCGTCCGTACAGCTCGTGGACGGCGCAAACATCAATGCGATGGCTACCATCGGCGCGATCCGCGGAAGCGCCGACAACATCCAGACTCAAATAGGAAATCTCGAACAAGACTCTTACTCCGGCGACTCAACACTCAACACCGAGGTCTCCGTCCTGAACAAGATCAATGCGGCGGGAGTCTTGACTCTTCGCACCATCCAGGACTCGAACAAACTCCTCGCGGCGCTTCTCGAACAGCAAACCATACTCGCCAAGCAACAACGCGACGCCACTACCAACGCTATCAACACCGATATCGCCCGCCAAGCCAGCATGGCCGGCAATATCTCTCAGGTGACCGGAACCATGACCGATTCACTCGAAAACTTCCGCATGCCGTAAGCGTGCGCTTAGCGGTGCCCGGCATTGAAGGAGCTGACGGCAATGCAAACCGATTTCCTGCAGTACATCTTTCAGGCGATCAACAACTTGCTCACTCAGAACCTCGGTTTCTTCGACACCATGGGCCAGAACCTTTTCCGCTCGTTCGCAACGATCCTCGTGGCTTGGTTCGGAATCAAGTCCGCTCTCGCTTCCGCCAGTGGCAGGTCTTCCTTCCAGTTCGATCAATTTGCGAGCCTGCTTCTGACCATCAGCTTTGGCTTCGCCATGGTCAATTACTACAGCACTCCCATCCCCGGCGTCGGAGTCAGCTTCCACAACCTCATCACCAACGAAGCACAGTTTCTCTCGACGCAGATCGATCAGGCGCAACTCCAAACCGTGGTCACGCAGGTTGCGAGCTTCGAGGCTCGCATGGACTCGCCTAGTTGGGGAGATCTTTTCGGAACCGCCGTCTACATCATTGTCACCATTCTGCTCGCCGCAGCCCAGGCGATAGCGATTGTGGTCATCGCCTATGGGTTCATCGCCACTGCGGTTTGCGTGCTCGTGGGGCCGGTCTTCGTTCCATTTTTTATCGTTCCGAAAATGGAGTGGCTCTTCTGGGGTTGGTTCCGCTGCTTCATCCAATATGCTTTCTATCAAGTCATCGCCGCTGCCGTCGTGTATGTCATCGGAAATCTCATGCTGGGCGCTCTCGAGCTCCCGCCCGCCGGTACGCTTTCCACCGTCCAACTGATTGCCTGGTTTCCTGTCCTCTTTATTACGTTTCTCGCGTCCATCTATGTCCTGCTGAAAATCCCCTCGCTTACCAACCATATCTTCAGCGGCACAGCCGGAGGATCATCCGCCGGCCTACTCGAAGCGCCCGCCGCCGTCCTCAATAGGATGATTTGATGGACCGCGACGCCACATTCCACGACGCCAAGCGCCTCTACCTCGAACAGTACGGGGATCCCATGGTCACGAATACCTATCTCAAGATTGCTCTGGCGCTCGTGTCCGTCGTCTGTGTGGCCCTCGCGCTCATCGACCTCAGGACCATCCGCACCTTCCAGAATTTCCGCCCGCTCGTCATCCGCATCGACGATCTAGGCCGCGCCGAGGCCATCAATTACCACAACCTCGAATACAAGCCGCAGGACGCCGAAGCGAAGTACTTCCTCTCCGAGTTTTCGAACCTCTATTACCGCCGCAACCGCTACACGATCCAGGATGATTTCTCGAAGTCCCTTTACTTTCTCGACGGCAAGCTAGCGAACGGCATTTTCGATGCCTACCGCAAGGACGACATCATCAAGCGATTCATTACCAATACCGCCGCGCCTGAGATCGATGTGGACGTCCAAAAAGTCTCGCTCGAAGAGATGCAAACGCCGCCCTTCCGCGCGCGGGTGGACTTCTACATGGTCTATTACTCGCCCGCCGACCATACCGAGCTGAAACGCGATCTCTACACTGCGAACTTTGTGTTCGTTTTCAAGTCCCAAGTGCCCAACGAATTGATCCCGATCAATCCGCTCGGAATGACCATCACCTACTTCCGCGAAGACCAGGCGTTCAAATGAAAATCTCCATCCACATACGCAGCGATGAGGTCGCGGGTGGACGCAGGGCAACGTCGGCCCAACCTCGGCACGCCACCGCCGACCTGCCACCGCAGTTGCACTCCTCCGCACGCCCACATCCCAACGCACGGGCTTCTGCCGCGAGAACAAACGACGCGCCTCAGGAGGGCCTCCTTTTCGCCCCGCTTTCCGCTCGCGCCCAGAAGCACACAATGTTTGTCAGAAAAACCCAACGGAACACGAGGCACTCGCGATGATCGCCAACGCACTTCTGTTCACCATCCTCATCTTGTTGGGCTACGGATTTTGGCTGCTCGACCAGTTGAAGTTCATGGCCCGCTACAAAGCCGTCCTGTACCACGCGTACGGCACACCGATACTGATCTTCTTAGCAGCCCTTTCCGTGAACCTGTTTGGAGCCGCGCTGGCCGTCGGCCGCCGCTTTTTCCTCAAGAATACCGGACGCAAACTCTCACACCTCGACAAGCAGTTCAACATCAGCCACGCGGACCTGCCCGTTCCCCCGAGCGAGAAGGATTTCAACTAATGTCGCGCGACGCTTTTTCCTACGATCCGCACGACGCCGGCGAGGCACGCGACACTTCCACGCGCCGCTCCGTGCTTCAACACAAACCAACATCTCCTGATGCACGGGACAGCAGGAACGTGGCACACGAATCGGCTCATCGCGACGATAGCCTCAAGGCTCGTGAGCAGCAACCCGCCCGGGACGAACGGAACGATTCTCCGCGTGGCTATTACGTCCGGGATCGCGCCTATCTTCTCCGCGACTCCGAGATGAACACTCTCAAGGAAATTGGAAAGTTCCGTGTGATTCCGGTGTCGGACCTGGCTAAGTTTGCCTACGCCGGCAATCGCGCACGAACGGAGAAGGACATTCGCGCGCTCGCGCGCCAGTCCCTGCTGAGAGACAAGACCCTTGAAATCTCGCAGAAGAAGACGTTGCGCATTGTCACGCTCACGAAAGCCGGGCACCGCGTTCTCAAGAACACGAACCAAGTGCCCGATGACCAACCCATCTACCACGGTTTGGTCAAACCGCGTGAAGTCAAACATGACGCCGATCTCTATCGCCTCTATCAGAAAGAGACTGCCCGCATCGAGCGCGGCGGAGGCCGGCCCGTCCGCGTGCTTCTCGACTATGAACTCAAGCGGAACCTGAATCGCGACCTATCGCTGCTCGGCCCGGAAAAAGACAACCCGGACCGCAAGAGGGAAGTCGCCGAAAAAAACGATCTCAGCGTGGTCAACGGAAAGATCGCCGTTCCCGATCTGCGCGTGGACTATGAAACCCCCGAACTTGAACTGCGCCATGTGGACCTGGAACTGGCGACGCGCGACTACCGACCGCGCGTCATGGCGGCAAAAGCCGCGGCGGGCTTCTCGCTCTATGCGCGTTCGGAAGACGCTTCGCGTTTGCGCCGCGTGCTCGACGAACGCGAAATCACCGCAGGAATCCTCACGCTATGAACATCGCGCCTGCCCACCTCGCAGCACTCGAAGCTCTCGGCTATACCGAAGCGGAAGCTCGGTTTCTCTACATCGTAGCGACGCATTCGGGTTACTTCGTAGCGCGTCAATTCCTCGCCTTCACCGCCGCCCACTGGGGCTACCGCACCAACACCTTCTGGAACAAGCTTCACACCAAGAAGCACGCCCGGACCGAATGCTTTCCCAAGAGCGGAACGGTCTATCACCTGTTCTCCCGGCGTCTTTACCGCCAGATTGACAAGGAGAACATTCGCAACCGCCGCGAGCACGAAATCGAATTCATTCAGCGGCGCATCGGAATGCTCGATTTCGTTCTCCTGAATCAGGGGCATCAGTACCTTCAAACCGAGCCTGAAAAAGTCAGATTCTTCTGCAATCAATTGAAGGTCGCGAATCACTTCCTTCCCTCGAAGATCTACCACGGCCAGAAGACTTCCCAGCCGACCGTTCGTTACTTCGTGGATAAATTCCCAATGTTCTTCGCTTCTCACGCTTCGTTGACTGTGGTGATGTTCACCTACCTCCAAGGGCACGGGGTGCACCGCACGGGATTTGTGCGCCATCTTGAACTATATCTGCCGCTCTTCAGACAGCTTTCTGAATTCCGATTTCTCTATCTGGCGCGACTCAATTCCCATTTCGAGAAGGCCAAGGAACTATTCGATTCCCTCGTGACAATTCCGCTTGGGTCGGACGTATCGGCAGACCTGCTCCGCTACTTCCAGGTTCGCAAGGCCTGGGACCTCAGCCGGTATGCATCCCTGAGTGAAGCTGACTTGATTTTCCGCAATCAGACCAAACCGAGATTTAGCGGTCAACGCTTCGAGCATCTTTATCGCGGATGGAAAGCCGAACGAGTGACCGAGTCCGACATCCGCCGGGACTTTGGCGGCAGCAATTGCCACGCGACCGTGCATTTTGCGGCTGAGGTGCTTTGCCCGTTTGCAGTTTTTGAAGAGGAATCTGAGGGAAAAAGCTGAAGAGTGTAAGGACTACACCCTTCAGGTTCGTCTTCTGCAAGTTCTTCAGCCTGTGGCGCGAGCAATTTCTTTGAAGCGCAGGAGGTAGCGGAGAGATGCAAACGAAAGTCGCCGGGGAAAAACACCAAAACGGGCGGGAGAGCGACCCCACTTTTTCGGCTTTCAGCCGCCCAAAAAGTTCGTGGGGTCGCTCCCGCCCTGCGGCACGGTAAATCGTGCCGAGTGTTTTTTCCAC
>Ga0209655_10000436_pt1 | contig 15892 bp, 16 predicted proteins | sample BogFormECP03_OM2_FD_188236 | JGI IMG/M metagenome (GOLD analysis project Ga0209655, IMG submission 188236) | Bog forest soil microbial communities from Calvert Island, British Columbia, Canada - ECP03_OM2 (SPAdes) (version 2) | ecosystem: Environmental > Aquatic > Freshwater > Wetlands > Bog ...
TAGCGCATGAAGCTGCCCAAATCAATTCGCGCGGGAGATGCCTACTCGCTCAAAGCGGTCATGCGGCGCGTGGAGCGGCGCCAATGGTGGCTGTCTTTCTCCGGCGTCATCGTCACACTGCTCCTGACGGTCGGAATCGTTTCTTTTTCGTTGACCGTGTTTTTTCTTCAACGCGACTTCTGGGACGAACTCAACATTCACCTAGCGATGCGCGCGTTAGTGGGTATGGTGTTTCTCTTCGTTGTTTACGTCGTCTACCAGCAACATCAAATTCACCGCTTTCGAATGCACCTGGTGGCGCAAGAAGAGCTGTTCAGCTTGATTGGAGAAAATGCGGTGGACATGATAGCGGTCGTGACCGCGAGCGGGGAGCGCCTTTACAACAGTCCTTCTTATCAAAAGCTGCTTGGCTACACTCCCGAGGAACTCGAAAAAACTTCGGCGTACGAACAGATTCATCCTGACGACAAACCGGCGGTAAAGCAGGCGGCGGACGAAGCGAAAACGACGGGAATCGGCCGGCGCGTCGAATATCGCATTCGGCACAAGAACGGCGAGTGGCGTGTACTTGAATCTACTGCCAGCGCGGTGCGGAACGATAACGGAGAGGTTGAGAAGCTCATCATCGTGAATCGCGATATCACGGAACGCAGGCACCTGGAACAACAACTGCTCTTATCGCAGCGGCTGGAGGCCGTCGGTAAGCTATCGGGAGGCGTCGCTCACGATTTCAATAACATCCTTGGCGTGATTATCGGCTATAGCGAAGCGTTACTACAGAAAATGGGCGCCGACGATCCGATGAGAGAAGCAGTAGATGAAATCGAAAAAGCCGGCCAGCGAGCCGCCGCTCTTACGCAGCAGCTTCTCGCTTTCAGCCGCAAGCAGGTGCTCGAACCAAAAGTTCTGGACCTCAATTCGATTGTTACTGACGTCGAAAAGATGCTCCGGCGGCTTATCGGTGAGGACGTCAATTTAGAGATTACTCCGTCTTTGAATCTTGGAAGAGTGAAAGCAGACCGGGGGCAAGTCGAGCAAGTCATCTTGAACTTGGCCGTGAACGCGCGCGACGCAATGCCTCGCGGTGGGCAACTGAAAATTGAGACGATGAACGCCGACTTGAACGAAAACGACGCGCGCAGCAAACGATATATCGTGCCCGGGCATTACGCGATGTTGCAGGTAAGCGATACCGGAATGGGAATGAGCGCGGAGGTGCAATCCCACATTTTCGAGCCCTTTTACACAACGAAGGAACAGGGCAAAGGAACCGGCCTGGGACTGGCGACGGTGTACGGAATCGTTAAGCAAAGCGGCGGATATATCTGGGTCGAGAGCGAAATCGGGAAAGGCACTAGATTTCAAGTTTACCTCCCTCGTGCGGAGGGCGTCGTGACAGAGCCTTCTCGGAAGGAGCCGCCCGTCATAACCCGCGGACTCGGAACGATACTCGTCGCGGAAGACGAACCATCTCTTCGAAAGCTGACGTGTAACACGCTGAAGGAAGCCGGATACAAAGTTCTCGAAGCCGAGGACGCGCCCAAAGCGATTGAAATCGTAAAGCACTCTGATTGCCGCATTGACCTTCTTTTAACGGACGTGGTGATGCCGGGAATGAGCGGCCGCGAACTTGCTGAAAATCTATCTCTAAAATGCCCTCGCATGAAAATTCTCTACATGTCCGGGTATACCGACGGCGCGGTTGCAACGCACGGAGTGTTGGAGTCCGGAATCGTAATCTTGAGAAAGCCTTTTTCGCGAGCGCAGTTGCAACGGAATGTTGCAGAGATGCTGGCGGAAAGTCCCGTCAAAGGAAAGGCAGAAGAAAATGCTGAACACGCTGAAAGCAGAAAATGACGTCACTATAGCTAAAAGACGGGATACCACGCTTCCCAAGCTGTTGATCATCGACGATGACGAATCCATTCGAAAGGTTATGGGTTTCCGCCTTAGAGATTCCTACAGCATCATCGACAGCGGCTCGCCGGAAGAAGCGCTGGCGCTGGCGCTGCAGCACAAGCCCGATGCCATCTTGCTCGACCTGATGATGCCGAAGTATTCCGGGTTCGAAGTCTGCCAGACTCTTTCCTCACTGAGCTTTACATCGCACATCCCCATTTTGATCGTTTCAGGAGAATCCAGCGAGCGATACAAAGCGCTGTGCGAAAGTATCGGAGCAAAGGGCTTTTTTCAAAAGCCTGTGAACATTGAGGAGTTGCAGAAAAAACTATCCAGCCTGATTGTCCTCAGCCACGAACAAAGCCAGCCTAAGCCCCGCGTTCGATTGAGGGTTATGCTCAGGCTTCGCGGAGTTGATTCCACCGATACGGATTTTGAAATTGTCACGGCTACCGAGAACATCGGCGCGACCGGCTTTCTGTGCGGCTGCTCGGCCCTCGTGGGGCTGAATTCGATCGTGGAGGTTTTTCTCGCAACCGACCTAGCTCCATTTGCCGGCAAGGCGCGCGTGACACAAGTGAATTGGCCGGGGACAGTAGCTCAAAGATGCGACTTCGAGTTCCTTGAGAAGCCTGTCGATTGGATCCTGCAGTAAATTCAGAAAAAATATACTTTGAGCTCTGTGCGCGATTTCTAAGTCGCGGTCTTCCGGCGTTTTGGGGGTTTCGGAGCGCTCTTGACGCTCGGCGCGGCTTTTTTCTTCGCGTTTTTAGCCGATGGATCGCCGGTGGCAGCTTTCTCGACGTCACCTCCTCCATCGCGGGCGATGTCTGCGAGTAGCCGCTTGCTACTGATAGAGCGCGGTTCTTCTGTGGTGATGTCGCCAGTAGCGGCGTATTGATCGCGATGTTTTATGAGCAGCCACGATTTGCCGGAGCTTCGGCCGTATCCATGCGTTCGCACCAGCACCCAAGATCCCTTTAGCTTTTTCCCGTGGAGTGTGAACTTCAGATCCCCTTTTTGTATCGCGGCGTCCACATCTTCCACTTCGGGTTCCCAGGTTCCGTTGTCCCATACCATCACGGTACCGCCGCCATATTCGCCTTCGGGTATCACGCCCTCGAACGATGCATACTCAACAGGATGATCCTCCACCTGCATGGCGAGACGTTTCACCGCTGGATCGAGCGAAGGCCCCTTAGGTACAGCCCAGGAAAGCAGCGTCCCGTTCCATTCGAGTCGAAAATCGTAATGAAGTTGCGTGGCTCGATGCTTCTGGACGACGTAAACAAAATTGGGCTGCTGACTTTTCTCAACGCTGCTTTTACCCGATGGTTCAGGGGAAATTCCAAAACGACGTTTCTTCTTATAGTCTTCAAGAGCCATTGCGGTTCCTCCGCATCCCCTATCGGGGCCTTGATGGTATCCACATCATGTTATGAATTGTGCGATGCGAAGTCCATATTCTGTTCGAACCCGATGGCAACTCACCCCGTGACCCCTCGCTGTTTTCGCGAAAGAAATTAACGCAAAATATTGTGCCGCGCTAAACAGCGAGCAACATAAAATCTACGCATGGCGCGAGGATGGGAAAGCAAGGCCGTTGAGGGGCAGGTTCAGGAGTTCGAGTCCAAAGAAAACCGTGAACATAAGAGGCAGTTGACGCAGGCGCAGGTGGAAGTTCGCCGCCGGAGGGAAATACTTATTCTGTCCCGAGCTCGTGTTGAGCGGCAACTGCAATCCATTCAGGACCCGCGCTATCGCGAACAGCTCAATAGCGCTCTGGCCGATCTCGACGCACAACTTTCCAAATTGAAAGAAACCGATTAAGGCAAGACCGGGTCATCGCAGGCCTGAATCCTTTCCCATTTAGTCGGCGGCGTGTTAATCGTGCGGGTGTAGCGGATCCGAGTCGTCGATGAAAACGACTCCCACGCCGTTCTGGTTTTTTTCCCGGCCGGCATCAAAATGAACGACCGTACCGCGCAAGGAAAGAACACTGGACGTCGTCGGATCTCCCGTGGCTTCGATCACCACGCGCACTTCCGATTGCAACTTTGGCCGGTTGTTCAGACAGAGATATGCCCCTTGTAAGCTCAAATCCCGCACCGTAGCTTTTTCTTCGAACGTCTGTCCATCTTCGGATTGCCCGCTGACAATGGCGCTAAAACGCAACCGGCGTCGCTGTCCTCCTCGCGACTCGCGCATCTCCACGTTTACTCCGCGTTCGCTCATGGTGATGGACATGCCCTCAGTGGCCGCCCATGTAGCGGGGAATTCCTGTCGCGCGGCGGAAAGGAAACCGTCTACTACTTTGTCGATTGAGTCGGGATCGTGATGAAAGAGAACCAGGTTTCTTACCTTCGCTTCGCGCGCAATCTTCACCCCTTCCAGCCAGCTCGAATGGCCCCAGCCCTTGCGTTCCGACGCGAGTTGCTCCGGGGAATATTGAGAGTCGTAGATCAATACATCCGCTCCCTGAGCGAGTTGCCTAAGATTCTGGTCAAATTCCGGAACGCCCGGCTCATTGTCGGTGGCGTAGACCACCGAGCCGCCCGAAGTGTCCACGCGATAGCCTAAGCATCCCTGCGGGTGGTTCAAAAATCTGGCAGTGATTTGGGTGCCGTTGATCTCCCATTTGTCGCCGCCGTTGATTTCATGAAATTCGCGGGCCGCGGTCATCAGGCTAATTTCCACCGGAAAGTACGGTTTGGCGAGTTGCGCTTCAAGCACTCGTCGAAGACTCTCAGGGCCGAGGTATTCCGACTGGAAACTATAGAAGTGGAAGCGATTTTGCGACTGAAAAAACGGATTGAAGAATGGAATGCCTTGGATGTGGTCCCAGTGGTAATGCGTAACAAGAATGTGCGCTTCAATGCCATGGCCCCCGTGCGTCTTCGTCCAACGGTTGCCTAGCATTCGCAATCCCGTGCCGCAGTCCAGAACAAATCGCGTACCGTCGGGAGCTATAAGCTCCAGACAAGGCGTATTGCCGCCGTAACGCCATGTGTCGCGCTCAAGCGTCGGCGTCGAGCCGCGCACTCCCCAGAAGGTCAGTTTGGCAACGTGGTGGGTCATCGCCGACGCGAATCTTCACGTTTCCCGCTTGCGCTCCGTCGCAATTTCAGAGGTTCGGGAACTGTTGCAATGGTAGGCGGTGGCGACGATTGAAGTCAATCCAGTTTCATCTGCAAAGTTCATTCCGGACGCTGTCGCCACTTTCTGTCCTGTTCAGTCACAAACGGCAATCCCGGTACTGTGCACCAGGGCGGCCAGCGAGTAGAATTTAAGCGATGCAAACGCAGTCACACGGGCAGGCAGGGCACACTCACGACCATGGTCACAGCCATGGCTTGGCCGGACATGGACACGTGCATCTGCCGCTGGAAGGCATGACCGGCATCCTCGGCGCCGCAGTGATTGCTACGTTTATTTTGGTGGCGGTCGAACTAGCCGCCGGTTACGCCGGTCATTCCATCGCGCTGATCAGCGACGCCCTCCATAACCTAACCGATGTCCCGACTCTCGTAATTTCCTGGCTTGGCATGCGATGGGCCAAGCGCCCGCCCACGGCGGAAAAAACCTACGGTTATCATCGAGCGGGAATTCTCGCAGCGTTTGTGAATGCGACGCTCTTAACCATCCTGTCCCTGTTCTTAGTGTATGAATCCATTGCGCGACTGCGCCATCCGGTGGAAGTCCAAACCGGACTGATGCTGTGGGTTTCACTCTTCGCCCTCGTCATCAACAGCGGCATTACTCTAGCGGTTCATAGCGGCAGGCATGATCTGAACATCCGCGGAGTTTGGATCCACAATCTAGGTGACGCGCTTTCGAACGTGGCAATCGTAGTGGGTGCGCTTTCCATTCGCTGGACCGGAGCGCTCTGGATCGATCCGGTCATCGGCATTTGCATCGGCGTGATGGTGCTTTGGTCGGGAATCGGCATTCTCCGCGAAAGCAGCCATATCCTGCTGGAAGGACTTCCCCGTGAAATGCGCCTCGACGCCGTGGCTGCCGCAGTGCTACGCGTGGAAGGCGTACAAGAGGTTCACGACATTCACATCTGGACGTTGGGCACCGATCTAACCGCGTTGTCGTGCCACATATGCATTCCCGACATGCATATGGAAGACAGCGAAAGAGTTCTCAAACAGGTTCGGGACGTGCTGGCACACGACTTCAAAATAACCCACACCACAATCCAGTTCGAACGTGCGGGACTGCCTTCCGAAGCCGGCCTTTACATGCCTGAACCCGCCCGTCGCTCTGAAATGTAAAAAATCCCAGATGATTGCTTGTAGAAGCGGACGGGCTTTAGAGAGGTGACTGCAGCGGTGTGCCGCGCTCTTGATTGACCCTTAGCGTGGAATCTGAATCGAGTTCGTTCGCAGCGATCGTAAACCGGCTACCCGCTGTGGTGATGTACACGATCGAGTCGTTAGCGTGCGTGAACGCTACCGCCTGAATCCACCTGCCGTCAGTCAGCACCAGGGTGAACTCGCCTTCATCGGGAAGGGGAGCCTGCGCTTCCTGCTCCGCCGCGTTCTGCGCAGCGTACAAATCTTCTTGTCCGGACTGATTGTCCTGGGTTCGCAGCGTCACTTCATGAGCACGCTGCGATTGGTTGCGGCCTGACTGATCCACGGATTGATCACCGTCTGCTTGATCGTCGTTCGCCTGATCTACGGACGCCTGGTCGGCAGCCTCGTCGCCGTTGGCGGGAACCCAATAGGTTCCTCCGCCAGAAAGTAAATAATATCCGTTTGTCCCCACCGTGGTCCTAGGAGGCGGATTCGGGATGGGCGAGGGTTTATGCCGATTGATCGGACTTAATATGCTCTGTCGCTGGGTAGTGTGTGCAAAACCCGATGTTGAGGATGCGCGAACATTTGCCCTGCTGAGAGTTGCCCCTCTGGCGCCGCCTGCGCCTGAAGGGACCGCCGCAGATGAAGTAGAGCGCGCCGCTATCGGGGCCTGCGAACCGCGCTGAGCTCGAGCCAGAGGACACACGCAAAGAACCGTGCCAAGAATCGCGAGAATTGGGCCGAATTGAAGCCTAACTTTCAAAGCTCTTTCACGCTCTTTGCATATGACGCGCCGCATAGGCCCGCGGTTGCTTGAATTCTACACCTCGGCGATTCCAGATTCATTCCCGGCGCTGAAAACTGCTCTGTCCGCTCAATCCTAAGGAACCAACCGCCATCCCGCGGTGTCTATAACCTGTGATTCGCCCGTCTCGCACCGGCACAGCTGTGTACGTTTGCTTTTCCCTTAGGGCGGGATGTGCTATAAACATGCGTTCGAAGGACGTTGAAGCATGCCGCAACCGAATGTAACGAATCATCTCGCGGACCAAGCGGAGTCGCAGGCCGGCCATGATTTGCCGAAACAGGAGCCGGAGATTGCATCCGCGTTCTGCCCGAGTTGTTCGGCCCGGTTGGCGCAACGAAGTTGTAAGCTGATTTGCCCCACTTGCGGTTATTATATGTCGTGCTCGGATTTTTACTGAACGAGGCCACGCGGGAAAGTGAACTGCGTGTCTTCTTCGTATTCGTGTCATAGCTAGGATAAAACGGATTTAAGACTTTCAGGAGGCGAGAACGTGGCACTTAGGATGACGGATCAAGAAGTAAATGGCGTGACCGTGCTGGAGATTGAAGGGCGCATTGTGCTGGGCGAAGAGAGCAACGCGTTTCGCGAGAAAGTGAAAAGCCTGCTGGCTGCGGGCAAGAAAAAGATCGTGCTGAACCTCGCGAACGTTGGCTACATCGACAGCGCCGGTCTCGGGACGCTCGTGGCCACGTTTCACAGCGCTCGCTCGCAGGGCGCTACGCTGAAGTTGGCCAACTTGGGTTCTAAGTTTAAGGAAGTGCTTCAGGTCACCAAGTTGATGACCGTGTTCGATACCTACGACAGTGAGGCTCTTGCCGTTCAAAGCTTCGCCAAGTGATCGAGCTGAAACGTTTCGAAATGCGGCCCAGATCAACTCTGGGCCGCGCGTGTTTTCACCTATTGATCGACCTTTCCTTCGATGCGGTAAATAGCCAGTCCGCTGAGCAGCTTCGGGTAGAAGTCCGTGGATTTCTGGGGCAGAACGTCGCCGCCTAAGGCGATTTCGACAACCTGCTGCACGCGCACCGGGTTCAGCAAGCACGCCAATTGCGCGTCGCCCTTGTCTACCGCTGCAATTGCCGTTTCGATTTCGCGCTCGTAACCTAGATTTTTCTCCGCTTCCACCGCCTCGGCGGTGATTCCCAATCCTTTTTCTAGAATTAGGCGATGCAGCAGCACGACGTCCAGCCCGCGCTGCGCTTCAGACATATCCGGCAATATCGTTTCGAGATCCGCGTCCTTCCGCAGCAAGAACAAATAGAATGCGCCAGCGTTCCCGTCGATTGTTCCTGGATAAATTCCGATAGCGCGGCGGCCGTGGTTCTGGCCTGCAAAGTCCTTGCGGAATTCGGCATAGCTCGCGGCGCGTTCTTCCAAATTGAGAAATGGGTATGAATACCAATCGAAAAACGGAGTCAGCCTGTTGCGAAATTGCTGGAAATCAAAATTCGCGACGTTGCGAATCAGTCGATGCGTAGGCAGGACGGTCAGTCCTCGCGAATGTGAGTTTATAAACGTCATCATCGCAAATTCATGAGCGGATAGAGGATCGATTTTTCCGAGCCGCGCGCGGTTTTCGTTGCGAAGATTCAAAGCGGTTTCGTACCGGTGATGCCCGTCGGCGATGATGATTTTTTTATCCGCCATGGCCGCCTGAATTCGGCGAACGAACGCGCCGTCGGTAACCGGCCACAGCCGGTGCGTCACGTCGAATTCATCGTGTAATTCCAACGGCGTGGGCGTGCGCGCAGTTTCTTCCAGGTAGGCGTCAATCTGTCTGGGTGCGTCGTCATACAGCATAAAGAGTTGGCCCGTCTGCACGTGTGTGTGCCGCAGCAATTCGATGCGGTCGGCTTTCGGAGCGGACAGCGTTCGCTCGTGTGGGAAAACGATCTTCGCGTCGTAATCTTCCAAGCGGCCCAGCGCGATGAAACCAATTCGCACTTTGCGCGTGTGCGTGCCCGGAACCAGATACTCCTGCGAGTAAACATAAATCGCGGGAGCCTGATCTTGGGCCAAAACGCCTTGTGCTATCCACTCCTTGATTTTCTCCCCAGCGCGGGTATAGACGTTATTCTCGCCAGAATCCTCCGGAAGCGATTTGCCTTTTTCAATCGCTATCAGGTTGTATGGACTCGCAGCGTAATACCGCTCCTGCATTAAAGGAGTGATTTTGTCGTAAGGTTGAGTTAGTACGTCGCCGAGCTTGACGCGGTTTGTATCGTAGCGCAGGGCGCGAAAGGGATGAACTTCAGCCATGGAGCCTCTCGTAGCGGAGCGAGCGCCGCAGGAGCCAAACATTGTAACAGCGAGCGCGGTTTAAGTTGTAGCCCAGATGCCGACGGCCCATCTGTACTGCATGCCCAGGCCGGGTGACAATTCGGTTCCGCCCACATAAAATCTGAGTGTTCTCGCGGGACTTTCCACAGGAGCGCCTCGAATGCCGTCTGAGGACAATCGTTTTTCCGCCGTGCGAGCTCTGATTTTCGATCTCGATGGCACGCTGATCGATTCAAAACTCGACTTGGCGCTTTCCATCAATGCCATGCTCAAACGCATGGGCCGCGCCGAGCTAGTGCACGAGGAGATCTTCGGAATGGTCGGAAATGGCGCGCCCGTGCTCGTTCGCCGAGCCTTGGGAGCAGAAACCTTGAAAACAGCGAGCGACGAGGAAGCCGACACCGGCCTCGCATATTTTCTGAGCTATTACCGCAATCACATGCTCGACAACACGGTGACCTATCCAGGGGTCCGCGAAGGACTGGCGCTTCTTAAAAATCATCCCATGGCCGTTTTGACTAACAAACCGGTTCACTTCAGCCGCGCAATTCTGGATGGCCTCGGTCTCTCGCACTATTTCCGGTATGTTTACGGCGGCAATAGTTTCGAAAAGAAGAAGCCTCACCCGATGGGAGTGGAAACATTGTTGCGAGAGCTAAACGCGAAGCCCCGGGAAGCAATGATCGTCGGAGATTCCGAAGTCGATATTCAGACTGCGCGCAACTCCGGCATTTGGTCCTGCGGAGTGACTTACGGTCTTGGTGCAGAAGGTTTGCGCGCGTTTCCACCGGACTTGATGCTTGATAGCCTTACGGAGCTTCCCGCTTACCTTGACCGCCAAACAATTTGAAGCCCGGCATTTGCGGGAAGTTATTTCTTTCCGTACGCGCCTTTGTACCACTCCCAGGTGCGCTGCAATCCTTCTTCGAAATGAACCCGCGGTTCGTAGCCAAGCACTTTTCGTGCGAGCGAGACGTCGGCCTGAGAGTCACGAATGTCCCCGGCGCGTGGGGGATCATACTTAGCCTGAATCTTTTTCCCTGTAACTTTCTCCAGAAGCTTTAGAACTTGATTCAGCGTGATGCGCGCCCCGGTGCCGCCGTTAAACACCATTCCGGATGCGCCTTTAGCCTCGCACGCGCGCAAAGTTTCATCCACGATATTTTCGATAAAAGTGAAATCGCGCGACTGCTCGCCGTCTCCGTACACCACCGGCGGCTGCCCTTCGATCACCGCCAGCATGAACCGCGAAAGCACTCCCGAATATTGCGAAGTCGGGTCCTGCCGCGGGCCGAAGACGTTGAAGTAGCGAACGCAGACATTCTCTAGGCCATAGACGCGGCCGAAAACCTGCGCGTAGAGTTCGCCGACATATTTTGTGATCCCGTAAGGAGAAATCGGGTTGGGCTGCATCGCCTCGGTTTTCGGAAGTGTAGGGGTCTCTCCGTATGCCGAGGAGGAAGCGGCGTAAACAAAACGGCGCACCTTCGCATCCCGCGCGGCCACTAGCACGTTTAAAGTGCCGTCGATATTTACATGGTTCGTCTCGATGGGATTCTGCACCGAGCGCGGAACCGATGTTCGCGCCGCGAGATGAATCACGTACTCGGCGCCGTGACATGCGGATTGTACAGTCGCCAAATCCGTGATGCTTCCGATGCGCAAGTCGATCTTGCCGCGAACGTCAGCAAGATTGGATTCCTTGCCTGCGGAAAGATCATCGAGGACTGTCACATGGTGGCCGCGGCGAACAAGCTCGTCCACGATGTTTGAGCCTATGAATCCTGCTCCCCCCGTGACCAGGTACCGCATTCAATCAATCTCCTTGGCGCACCATGCTCCGCGGAATTGCTATCTCGGAATCGATGTACTATAGCTTGGCGACTTCCGCCGGGACATAATTATTTGTCTTGTATCTCCGGCGGGACTTCAGCAACGGGGCAAGCTTGTACGGACCAATGAAGACGGAACGCGAACAATTTCCGTGGAATCTAGCCTTCACATTGTGTTTCCCATTGCTCATCGCCGTCCTGTGTCTCCCAACTCGCAGCGTAACAGCTCAAGGTTCATCCGCCGGATTCGCTAAGACGATTGGCACCGTGGATGGTTCCATCGACGAGCCACGCATGCCTTTCCGTATCGGCGAAACGTTGACCTATCATGTTTCCTTCGCCGGATTCTCAAATGCGGCAACGGCAGAACTGAGCGTACCGGAACATCGCGAGATTCTTGGCTGGAGGACCTGGCATTTCCGTGCGTCAGCTCACACGCTGAGCCCTCTCAGGTATTTTATGACCGTCGATGACCAACTCGATTCGTACGCCGACGTCAAAACGTTTGAGAGCCGCCAATACGAAACTCATCTCAGCGAAATGGGCAGCATCGAAAATCAGATATTGCATCCTTCCTCGGCAGCCCAACCGCACCGTGCTGCTATTCCAACGGTCGCGGTCTTGCCGGGCACTCTGGACCCGCTCGGAACAGTATTCGAGCTCCGCGCCGTTGACTGGCGTCAGACGGCCGAATTTCGCGCACCCGTCTATGATGGGGAGGACCTCTTCGAGGTTCGTGCTCGCCTGGAAGTATCGAATGAAACTGTGGCCGTTGACGCAGGTAATTTCTCGGCCACACGTATTTCTATACGCCTCTACAAAAAAGGTGCGGAGGCAACACGGGAGAGTTTCTCGCTGTGGCTGGCTGGCGATCCATCGCGGACGCCTGTCTTGTTAGAGGCCGAACTGCCTATGGGCAGTGTGCGAGTTGAGCTAGCTTCGTCTCGGCGGTAATTTTCGATCTGTGAAGAGCTGCCCGCGCTTAGTTTTCCGGCACGACCCAGTCTTCGGGCGGGAAATCAATTTGCCAGAATGTAGGCGAAGGGTTCAGAAACTCCACACCCATCTGCGCTTTTCCTGCCTGCGTGTTTCCCAGGTAAACGATCCGGCATTCTTGCGTCTGTTGCGTGGCATTATTTGAAACAAAGATCTTCTGGTTCGCGACAACTGGCGCAGCCAGCGAGATCAGAGCGCCGTGAGCGTTGACCACAAGTGTTCGGGTTTCTTCGTTAAAGTCCTGATTCTTCGCCGTTTTTCCGCGCACCGATATGGGCACGCTCAGCAGCACGCGCATGCTGCGGCGCCGGCCTGGATCGCTGATCCAGCTCTGCTTTTCTTTTTGGGTTGTTAGTGGAGCTCCCATAATCTTCAACCATAGCTTTCGATAGTGCCGGGAGCAATAGGACTATTCTACTAGCCGCGTGTTTGAGTAAACAGGCGAGGTCGAACGGATGCAACTCGTGTCCACGCGAATAACTCCCGCCGCAAGAAGGACTTGCCAGATCGGAGCGGTCAGCAGTTGACGATTTTTTCGCGACCCTGCTTCACGTGACGCGTGGCATTCCGCGTATCCACCACCAGCTTGGCGTTCTTCACTATTTCGTTGAAATCATAACTGGAGTGATCGGTCGCAATCAGCACGCAGTCATATTTCGCCAACCCCTGGGGAGTCAGTTCTACCGATCGCATTTTCGAGAAATCGTAGTGGCGCATTTTGAACAACGCCGGAAAATATGGGTCGTTGTAATCCAGCAATGCCCCATTTCCAGTAAGCAATTCGAGCAGTTTAAGAGAAGGAGATTCCCGCAGGTCATCCACATCCTTCTTATAAGCCATTCCAAGCAACAACACTTTCGATCCTTTCAAGCTTTTTTCCTGCTCGTTTAGGGCTTTTACCAGCGCGTCCACCACGTGATAGGGCATGGCAGTATTGATCTCGCCGGCAAGCTCAATAAAACGTGTCGCGAAATCATATTCCCGGGCTTTCCATGAAAGATAATAAGGGTCAACGGGTATGCAGTGCCCCCCAAGACCCGGCCCCGGATAAAATGGCATAAAGCCGAACGGTTTCGTCGCCGCACTGTCAATGACTTCCCAGATATCGAGGTCCATCCGCAACGATAGCTGCTTCAGCTCGTTTACAAGCGCGATATTCACGCAGCGAAATATATTCTCGAGCAGCTTCACCATTTCCGCCGCGCGCGTGGAGCTCACCGGAACAACTTTCGATACAATTTGCGCGTAAAGTCCCGCCGCCGCACGCCCGCTGGGAGGATTGATGCCCCCCACTATCTTGGGAATTTGCGCCAGCCCATATTGCTTATTTCCAGGGTCCTCACGCTCGGGAGAAAATGCCAAATAAAAATCCGTCGCAACGTTTTCCGTGCCCTCGCCCCTCGCAATGGGACAGTGCAAGCCGCCCTTTTCCAAAATCGGCAGCACGAGTTCTTCGGTAGTGCCCGGGTAAGTGGTGCTCTCCAGAACGATAAGCTGATTGCGCTGCAGGTTCGGCGCAATCGATTGCGCCGTTTTTTCCACGTAGCTCAGGTCCGGTTCGCGGCGTTCGTCCAGCGGCGTAGGCACGCAAATGAGCACCGCGTCCATTTCGCGCAACTTCGTAAAGTCCGTGGTCGCGTCAAAACGTTTTCCTTGAACATGATGATTAATCTTGTCGGCGGGTATGTGCTGGATGTAGGACTGACCGGCGTTGAGTTTCTTTATCTTCTCCTGGTCGGTATCGAATCCCGTTACTCGGTGGCCCACATCTGCGAATCGCAGCGCCAGCGGAAGGCCCACGTAGCCGCACCCGATAATGCCGATTCTAAGGTCCTTCCCTGCGAAAAAATCCGGCTTGCGATCCACAGCCATGCTGGTTCCTCTCTTGGCAAGCAATCACGATGCGGTTGCAGCGTAAAAGAGCCGCAAATCAAGTGCAAATAACTATAACAAGAATCCGAATGAGCATAAACATTGCTGCGATTAAGCGTGCGAAGACTGCAATTCATCTTCAGCATACCGGCTTCTGGAGGGTCCGGGCACTATGAGATTGGGAGCGCTTGGCCAATGTCGTTTTGAGCCTGCGCATCATTTGCGAGTTCTCGTCGTGCCTCGTTGTCATACCCTCTCGCTTGCGTTATCCTCGTTTTTAATGGTCGACATTCACTGCCACATACTTTCAGGCCTTGATGACGGCGCTGAATCGCTCGACATGTCTCTCGCGATGGCCGAAATGGCCGTTCAGGACGGCGTTACCCACATAATCGCTACGCCACACGCCAGCCCGAATCATGAGTTCATTCCCGAACTGGTGAAAATGCGCCGGGATGAAATTCAGTCGCGCTTTGAAGGCCGGCTCACGCTCGCGACTGGGTGCGATTTCCATCTCAGCTTCGAAAATCTCCAGGAGATTCGGCTCGAACCGACTCGCTTTACTCTTAATCAGAAGAGCTACCTCCTGGTGGAGTTCGCGGATTTTTCCATTCCACCGTCCATGGACCACGCCCTCCACGAGCTGCAGCTGGCGGGGTTGACGCCGATCATCACGCATCCGGAAAGGAACCCCCTGATCCGGACGAAGCCGGAGCGGCTGTTTCGTTGGCTGCGGCAGGGTTGCTACGCACAGGTGACGGCGCAGTCTCTAACCGGGAGATTCGGCAAGGCGGCGAAGATTGCGGCGGAGGAGTGGATTGACGCAGGCGCGGTGCATTTCCTAGCGAGCGACGCGCACAACATTACGTCGAGGCCGCTGCGGCTGAGCGAAGCGTTTGAGTATCTGGAAAAGACGCGCGGCGAAGAGGTTGCGCAGGCCTTGCTGGTCGATAATCCGCTGGCAGCATTCGAAGGGAGAGCGCTGCCGTTTGTGCCGGAACTGGATGAAGATGTGGGGCTCGCTCCGGGAGCGAACTCACCGAAGCGGCGGAAACGTTTTTGGTTTTTCTGAGCTCTCCGCGACGAAGCTTGACCCTTTGCCGCGCCGAGCGGCGGCGCAGTCTCGAAGACGACCAGTCCCGTAAACATCAGCGGAAAAGCTCCAGGATTTCTTCGTAGCGTTTGAACGGAGGAATCAAGTACGCGCCGGCGATGCCGTAAGTGCGCGCGGTGCGGGCCCAGTCGAGCATTCTCCTCGCAAGAACGAAACCACGGTCGCGGGCGGCGTCGCCTGCTTTTTCCATTTCGCGCAGAGTGGCCTCGGGGATCACTATCCCCGGTACTTCATTGTTCAGGCGCAGGGCTTGTTTGTAGCTAGTGAGCGGCCACAGACCCACGATCACGGGGACCGGAGATTTTCCGCCCATGCGTTTCAGGAAAGAATTCCAGTGCTCGGGGTCGAAGATGGGCTGAGTCATAGCGAAGTGCGCGCCGGCCTCGATTTTCTCTTCGAAGCGGCGGAGCTCCTCGTCGATGTCCTCCGCGACCGGGTTCACCGCGACACCGATCGTAAAATTCGTGGCGCCGCCCAGACTCTTTCCGGCCCAGTCGGTTCCTTGATTGAGCCGGGCGAGGACTTTGACCAGGCCGATGGAGTCCACTTCGTAAACGCCGCTGGTTTCGGGGTGATCGCCGAGCGAGGGCGGATCGCCGGTGATGGCGAGAACGTTGCGCACGCCTCCGACGGCCCAGGCACCGAGAAGCATTGCTTGCAGGCCGATGATGTTTGCATCCCTCGTGGTGAGATGCGGGATGGTTTCGAAGCCGTGGGCTTCGAGGGCCCCGGCGAGAACGAGGGCGTCCATGCCGACGCGCGCGAGCGTTCCGCTATTGATGTC
>Ga0209655_10000437_pt1 | contig 15868 bp, 14 predicted proteins | sample BogFormECP03_OM2_FD_188236 | JGI IMG/M metagenome (GOLD analysis project Ga0209655, IMG submission 188236) | Bog forest soil microbial communities from Calvert Island, British Columbia, Canada - ECP03_OM2 (SPAdes) (version 2) | ecosystem: Environmental > Aquatic > Freshwater > Wetlands > Bog ...
GGGAGCGCCGCAGTACGCCGGACGGGGCATGGCGACAGAGGCCGCAAACGCAGCTATCCGGTACGCGTTCGGGCACCTTGGTGCGAGGGCAATCAGTATTGGATTCTTCGACGGCAACGAGTCCAGCCGCCGCATCGTGGAGAAATTGGGATTCCAGAAACTGCGCGTTGCCCATAATGCAGCGATACGTTGTCTCGACGGCACGAAGCTCGATCGTCATGAATACATACTCACCAGCCCCGATCCACTACCCGCTCTTGACGTCTCATGGGGATGAGGCCATCAGGCACGTAGTCCACATGCCTGACAAGTCGCGTTATCGGAGAAATGAAGTAACACTTCAGCCGACCGGTTTCCGCGTTTAGCAGGACATGGCGGTTCGCTGAGTCAGGTGCTCCAGCCTCTTACTTTGGTGCCGGTGCGGGCTGGTTTTCACTTGTCGGCGGCACGATCCCCTTGAGCCGCAAATAGGTCACCATGTTTCCATAGTGCTCATCCGTGTGCGCCGTGTTGATCGAGAACACAGTCAGCTTCGCCATATTGAAGTTGAATAATTTAACCATCTCGCTGCCTTTTGCATCGGTCATGCTGTCGAATGCCTTGTTGCAGTACGCCACTCCGTCCTTGAGCGCCGCCACCAGGTCGGCCTTTGACGTCTTCGTTTTTTCGATGTCCTTTACCGGGTTTGCTTCGCCAATCGCTTGCGAGCAGAACGAGTACGAAGCGTCGGCCACATGGCCAACGAGCTGCCCAAAGCTGCGAACCTCCGGCGTCGGTTTGAAGGAGTAGTTTTCTTCTGGCATCTTCTGCGCCGCCGCGACCACCGCTCCGCTCACAAACGAGTAAAAACCTTTTTCGCTCGCGGTAATCGGGTTCGCCGCCGGGGTGGCCTGCACCGGTGCCTTCTCCTGCCCAAGCAGAGCAACGGGAACCAACATCAGTGCAGCAAACACAAAACTAAGTCTTTTGTTCATGGACACACCTCTCGCGGAATCATGCCACCTAGCGGGCCGCCAAAGAGCCTCCGGATACCCGCAACCTACTATACGCATCAACTCTCAAATTGTTTCGGTATGTCGGCGATTCGTTCCGCACCGAAAATGAGCGAACGGGTCTTGCCAGGCTCGCGGCGACGTCTCGACCCGCTCCGTTCGCTTCAGTAGGCTAACTCCTGGTAAGTCGGGTGATCTCAATGGGTCGACGCAACACTAAGCCTGAACACCCCTGGCATTGAAGATAAAAGTTAAAACCGCTTTTCGAGGTTAGACCAGCAGGAAAGCTGCCGTGGCTGGCGTTTGGTCGCGCGCAGCCAAACAGTTGGTTCTCCCGCGGAAGCATTGCCGAATCAATGCTCTCGATGGTGTCGGATCGACCGGTTGAGCTGGCACGCGTAATCGGAAACTGACGCACTACCGAAGCCGCGTACTAGCAGGGGCAAGTGATCGTTAGGGATGCCGAATGAAAATGGTCTAAGGCGCCGGAGATTGTGAGTTCAAATCCCGGCGCCCCGAACATTCCGTTCTTTTGTACAGAGCGAGCGAAAACTGACCCGGTCGCGCCGCGGTTACGCTGACGGATGCTTGAGAATGTCCGCCAGAGCTTGCAAGCGTTTCGCATCGGCTGGAGACTTCGCCGACGAGGCGCTTTGTTCGACCGAAGGGGCCATGCTTTGCAACTTCGCGACTTTGCTTTTGCTCATGTGCGAGCTTTCCGCGGTGTGGATTGCGGTGCGCAGAGCAGCGATGCGGTCTGCCGGCAAGGCCTGCGAGCGCTCCACCTGATCGAGGTAGGCCTTGGCGACGGTCAAATTCGCGGGCCACTCGAGCTTCTGCTGATCCTGCACATTCAGCACAGGCACACGGACCGTCTTGGCCGCGTCAATTTCGTTCTGGGTGAGGAATTGCGTCGGCGTGAGTTCGAAGACGTCCAGGCCGCGCGCGATTTCCGAGCCGTAGATGTTGCCGTTGTACCAGTAGGCTGACCATTCGCCGCCGAGTACGAGCATTTTCGGATCGATCGGCCCGCGGTCGAAGTACGCGATTTCAAAGGGGTGCGTGGGGTCGGTGAAGTCCATGACGGAGACGCCGCCCTGATACCAGGCCTGGACTTCGATATCGCGGCCGGGAACCGGGACGAGGGAGCCGTTATGGGCGACGCAGTTTTCAGTGTCGCCTTGCGCGGCGGGGAGCTTGTAGTAACTGGCGAAGGTCAACTTGTCGTCGTGCAGATGGAAGATCGCGTCCGCGCCCCAGTGGTTTGGATCGTTCGGACGGCAACGCGCGCCGAGGCCGCCGCCCCATTCGTCGGTGAAGACGACTTTGCTGCCATCGTTCGAGAATGAAGCGGAGTGCCAGTAGGAATAGTTCGGGTCGTTGACGGCGTCCACGCGTTTCGGATGAACCGGGTCCTTGATGTCGAGGAGAATGCCGTTGCCGGAGCACGCGCCTGCTGCGAGGCCGATCGCCGAATACACGGTGATGTCGTGGCACTGATTGGTGTCCTCAGCTTTCTCGACCGGCTTGGTGGCGTCTTTGCCGTGGCTGCCGCCGTTGTTCAGGCCGTTGATCGCGCCCGTCCGCGGATCAATAAAGATGCGCGGGCTGGAGACGATCTTGGCATCCTGCGGGGCGGCGACCGGAACCTTGATTATGTCAATGCGAAACAGCGCGGTGTTTGGGTCTTTATCGGGCGTTTCACCGGAACAGCCAGCGAGTTCTTCGGCTTGACGCACGAACGAGGTACCGGAAATGTAGATATAAACGTTGTCCTTATCGTTGGGATCCACCACCAGCGTGTGCGTGTGCGAACCGCGGCAGCTCTGCACGGCGGCGACTTGCTTGGGATTCTTGATGTCTGAAATGTCGAAGATGCGCACGCCGCGGAAGCGATCTTTTTGAGCGGCGGGCAGGTGGCGTTCCTTTTCGTGTCCTGCGGCTGGCGGAGGTTCCGGCGGAAAGCCTTGCGTGCCGCAATCGAGGCGGCCATTGGGCATTTCGACGGACATGAACATGAGGTTTTTGTACACCGAGACATCGCCCTGGCCGCCGGGGCAGATCATCGAAGTCAGTAGGGCGGTGTGCCCAGGGTTGGAAATGTCGTAGATATTCATGCCGTAAAAATTTCCCTGGAAAAGGTGGTCGCCCTCGAACGCCAAGTCCGAGTTCGAGAAAGCGAGTTCGGCAATGACGACCTGCAACGACTTGGGAATTTTCATTCCGCCGCCGATGCCGAGCTGTTGAACGGTTTTCGCGACTTTCGGATCGTCGGGATCGGTGGTGCCGAGCTGAAACGCGTCGGGCTTCTTGAGCAGCTGCAGGTGCTTCAAGCCCATGGACGTCTCGCCGGCGTCGTACAGGCCGGGAGTGAGCTTGTAGCGCGGATCGTTGACGTCGGAGCCGGTCATTCCAGCGGGCAGCGGTGGAGCGGGCGAAGGCGCAAACGGGTTGCTGTCCTCGGCGTCCGGCGTTTTCGCGGCATCAGGGGCGGGCTGCTGCGCGGCTGGCGGGGGCGTGGACCCCTGCGCATGGACCCGACTGACACCGGAAAATAAAATTAGCGCGGCTAGCGCGGCACGAAAGGCAAGGCTGGGGAATCGGTTCATCGTTTCTCCTCTGGCGATTTTTTCTCTAGCATGGACTGCATAATCTTGATCTCGGCTCGCTGCGTGTTGTCTGCATCTGTGGCAAAGTTGAAAATGTCGGCTTCCTGGCCGGCGCCCGCAGTGTCAAACAAATCCTTCACCATGATCAGGGCGCCGTTGTGGTGTTGAATCATCCCGGTGAGGAACAGGTGGTCAAACTCGGCACCCTTGGCGTTGCGCAGCGCTTCCATTTGTTCTGGAGTCAACATGCCTGGCATGAGCGCCATTGGCTTGCCGGACGCGTCCATGCCGGACATTCCCGGCATCGCCATTGAAGTGGATTCACCGCGAGCCGCCAGCCAGCGCTGCATGAATTTGATCTCATCCGATTGCGAGCTGCTGATTTTCGCGCCGAGCAAACGTATATCTTTGTTGTCTGTGTGCGAGGGGATCAGCGCCGTCATTTCTACGGCCTGCGAATGGTGCATGATCATGCCTTGCATGAAGTCGACGTCTGCTTGCGAGCGTGCGGGCAGTGTGCCCGTCGTGGATGGTGGAAGCGTCTTGCTGGGTTTTCCCGGCGCGCCCGGCTGCACGACGACTGGCTGTGAAGCGGAAGCGGTTTGTGCTGCGCGCAGCGGGGAACCGAACACATTGACGGGAACACTCGCGGCGATGAGCATTGCACACAGCAGCAGCGCGGTTCCGCTTACGGCGCGGAGCTTGTGCTGATGCTCGCGGCTACGATCCAGCGGTTGCTGCGACACGTTGTTGAACATTTTCAATGCCTTCGCGCTAAAAGGCTGCGGCAGAATGCCGGACACAGAAATACGGCTTACTCTCGCAAAATCCCCGCGAATCTTTGCCGAAACCGGGCTGCCGGGCGCAACTGCAGATGCCACACACGTCCGCGCACTAAATTTCATTCGCTGCGTCTTTCGATGATGCCGTCCGATAGCGCTGTTTGTGGAGTGAGCCGCAATTCGACGCTCGGATATTATATATGTCGCGTAGAACCAAACCCGGAGAATAGGCGTGAATGCTGCTTCCGCTTTTTCGCCGGGCGCGTTCCAATCCAGCACGAAGGGCGGCGAAGAGGCTTTGCCGTCAGTCAGGCCGAATTGGCAGAATAGACCAAAAGAGCAGGCGATAGCAACGATTAGAGGGCCACGCACGGCTGCGCTGACGGTACGATGGCGACCTCGCCACGTTTTCCATTCGCTACCGGCGCGGCTTGTACCGTTGCCGCGCCGGTGCGAACGCCGATGTTACATGCCGGAGCCGATATAGCCGTTTTCCGCAGTGACCAGGCCCGTGTTCGGCATTTCAGTTTTTACTTTCACTGGCTCAAGAGCCGGCTTCTTTGCACTCTTGGCTATGAAGGTGAGGCCGTACTGGTTCTTTAAGTTGTGGCTTATATCCCGCAAGTACGGAGTGATGTCCACCGGAGCACCGAGTCCGAGGTAGTAGGTTTCCCCGCCGGTCTTTTGCGACAGCACGTCGAGGCCAGTCTGCGCCAGATTGTTGCGGAAGAAACCGCGGCTGACGCGGCCTGCTCCGGGTGAATAAATTGAATACACGATGAATCCGCCTCGTTGCGCTCGTTCTAGAGCGGCGTCGAGGTACGGGTTGGTGAATGGGTCATTCGAAAACCCGCCGCCGAGAGGATCGATTCCGCTGGTGATCATCAAGATTTCGCGGCGATCTTTGGTCTCTGGCCATTTCTTCATCAGATCGGACAGCGCCAGGTACGGGCTGGTGTATGCCGCTCCAGCCCCGAGCGGCAACCGCAGCGATTTTTTGGCCAAGGCGTGGTCGGTGGTGAGGTTTTGGGCGACGAAGACCGTGCCATTGCGCATATATCCGACGCCGATAGCCGTCGTGGCCGGCTGCGCTTCGATAAAGTCGTCAATGCTGCGGTACTGCAAGGCGAGGGTTGATCTGGAAGTGTCGTCGATCAGAATAAAGAGCTGGAGTCCGGCGCGATCTCCCTGCAGCGGGACCCAGCTTGCGACCGTATCCAGCTGGCCCTTCAGATACACCTTCACGTCGTCCGCCGCCACTGCGGGAACTTGTGCGCCGCGATGCGGCTTCACCGTGACCACCATGTGCACGGGCACGTCGGTGGAGTCGTTTGCTTGCTGAGCCGACGCTGGTGCCGGTGCAGAGATTACGCCGAGAAATAGTCCAAACATCGCGCCACACGTTATTGAAGATTTTCTTATGAAGTCGCTGAGCTTTAGATTTCGCATTCGTTTCATCCCTTCTCTCGGAATCCGAGAGTTTTAGCTGGCGCTCGCGTCGCGCTTAACGCGAAGTCGATTTCGCCGGCCGAGTAACAACATGTAGCCCCTATTAATGAGACGGCGCGTGGGGGATGTTGGATACGTACGGAGAATCGCATAACTGAAAGATTCTAGGCCACTTACGGGAGACCGCTTCCGGGGTGGAAGATCCTCCGGTTGTATTTCGCGGAAATGCACATCCCGCGGCGAATTCTAGGTGGGCGACGCTTGGCCTGCGTCAGCAACGGTGATAGATTCGCGCCGCTTGCTGCGCGGTAGCTCGGCATTATCGCGCGCGCTTATTCTTGCCAGACTCTAATCCATCTCGCGAGGCACAAACACTTTCGCAGCAAACGGAGCCGCGGCCGACTCTTGCGGCGCGCCTGGGATTATTTGACGCGACGATGCTGGTGATGGGCGGCATCGTGGGCTCAGGGATTTTCATTAATCCTTATGTTGTGGCGGGGCTGGTGCACACACCCGCGCTGATTCTGGGCGCGTGGATTGCGGGCGGGGCGATTGCACTGGCTGGCGCCTTCATTTACGCCGAGCTGGCGGACCGCATGCCCAAAGTCGGCGGACAATATGCATACATTCGCGAGGCCTATCATCCGTTGCTCGGATTTTTGTATGGCTGGAGCTGCTTGCTGGTGATTCACGCGGGTGGCAGCGCGGCAGTGGCGGTGACGTTTGCGAAGTATTGCAGCGTGTTTACGCACGGCGCGGTTCCGGAAAAATTCGCGGCGGTCGCGGTGGTGTTGGTTTTTACGGTTGTGAATTGCCTGGGCGTGCGCGCCGGAGGAGGAGTGCAAAGCGTCTTCATGCTGCTGCGCATTGTGGCGATTGCGATGATTGTGGTGTGCGGCGCGCGGCTGGTCTTCTGGCCGATGGGGTGGCCGCCGGCGAACGCAGCGCACACGGCATGGTTTCCGCTGCTCGATCGCCCGGTATCGTTTGATCTGCTGACGGTTTTCGGCGCAACGATGATTCCGGTGCTCTTCGCGTACGGCGGCTTTCAGACTTCGAACTACGTGGCCGGGGAAATTCGCGAGCCGCGGAAAAACTTGCCGAAAGCGCTGCTGCTCGGAGTGATTGGCGTGATCGTTCTTTATGTTTCCGCGAATTTCATTTATGTGCAGGCGCTTTCCCCGACCGGGCTAGCCGGCACTGCCACTCCGGCGTCGGCGGTGATGAGTCGGGCGCTTGGCTCGCTGGGAGGCTCGTTGATCGCCATCGCAATAGCGGTTTCGACGCTGGGATTTTTGAGCCAAGCGATGCTCAGCTATCCGCGCGTGGCTTTTGCGATGGCGGAAGACGGCGTGCTGCCGGGAGTGTTCGCGCGTCTGGGAGCGCGCAGCCGGGCGCCGGTTGCAGCGATCGGGCTGTTGGGCGCGTTGATCAGCGCTACCGTGCTGCTGGGAACGTACGAGCAAATCCTGAGCTACGTGGTGGTGATGGACTGGCTTTTTTTTGGCTTATCCGCAAGCTGTCTTTTTGTTTTTCGGGCGCGCGACGCAAAGCGCCGTGGCGGCGCTGCTGCGCAAGAACCGGGATATCGCGTCCCCGGACATCCTTGGACCACCGGCATATTTGTTGCTGTTGCGTGGTTGGTGGTACTCAACACCATCTATAAATATCCTCGCAATGCAGGCATCGCTCTGTGTATTCTTTTCGCCGGGGTCCCCGTTTATTTCCTGTTCCGCGGCCGCGCAGGGCGTCCGCCCGGTTCCAAATAAGCATCAAATGAGTTGAGTTCAGCGAATGAGCCCCCAACGGCGAGAAATTCGTTCCGGTTATATTGAGTGGGCGAAGCTGCGCTCGAAGGCCCGTTACAATCTGGCGATCAGCGACGTGGAACATTTTCCGCTGGCGGATCTCCACCCGCAGATTGCCGATCTGGAGATCTCCGGCGCCGACGGCTACGGATACCAGCCGCTGCTGCAGAAGCTTTCGGCGAAATCCGGCGTGCCGGTGGAATGTATTGTGCAAGCGCAGGGAACCTCGATGGCGAACCATCTGGCGATGGCGGCGCTGGTGGAACCCGGCGACGAAGTTTTGATCGAAGAGCCTACGTACGGAGCGATTCTGGCCACCGCGGAATACCTGGGGGCGAAGATCCGGCGCTTCCCGCGGAAATTTGAATCAGGATTTCAACTGGACCCACGGGAGGTGGAGCGCAACATTTCGGCGCGCACGCGGCTGATCGTGATCACTAATTTGCACAATCCGAGCGGGGTGCACACGCCCGACGCGAAGCTGCGCATCGTAGGCGAAATTGCGCGCAGCATGGGCGCGCACGTGCTGGTGGACGAGGTGTACTTGGAAGCGTGTTTCGATTCGCCGTGGCAGACGGCGTACTTGCTGGGACCAAATTTTGTCACCACCAGCAGCCTGACGAAAGCTTATGGATTATCGGGATTGCGCTGCGGCTGGATTTTTGCGGCGAAGCCGCTGGCGGAGCGCATGTGGCGGCTGAACGACTTGTTCGGAGTGATGGCGCCGCATCCCATCGAACTGCTCAGCGTGCTTGCGTTCGAACATCTGCCGGAAATTACGGCACGCGCGAAGCAGGTGCTCGCAACCAATCGCGCGCTGCTGAAGGAATTTTTCAAGAGCCGCCGGGACCTTTTGGCGATCTGGCCGGAAGCGGGAACGGTCGCATTTCCGCAACTCAACAGCGGCCATGCCGACGCTTTCTGCCAGTTGCTGCGCGACAAATTCGAGACCAGTGTGGTGCCCGGGCGTTTTTTTGAGATGCCGGAACACTTTCGCATTGGAGTTGGCGGAAAGACAGAGGACGTGCGCGAAGGGCTGGCGCGCATCGGCGCGGCGCTGGATGAGCTGGCCGCGGCAGGCTAGCGTTGCGCGGGGCCGCTCTTCACTTTCACCGGGGCTTTTTTCCGCGGAAGAATAATGTCCACCAGGGCGCGCGCCGCGGCCGTGAGCGGGCGATCTTGCCGGTACACCAGATAGAGTTTCCGCTCGAAGCGCATCTGCTTGATTCTTAGTTCGCGCAGATCTCCGCGCGCGAGTTCACCTTCGACGCACATGCGCGGCACGATGGCTACTCCCTTTTTCATTTCCACGAAGCGTTTGATGCTTTCGATGGTGGGCAGCTCCACTTCCATGCGCAGCGGCACCTTGTGCTTTGCGAATAATTGGACGACGCGATGGCGATAGGGCGATTCCACGATGTGCGCGACGAAAGTTTCTTCGCCCAGTGCGGTGATGTCCACGTCCTTGCGCTTCGCCAGGTGATGCCCGGGCCAGACCACCAGCACCAGTGCGTCGCGATAGAATTCCGCGGTGGTGAGCTCGCGTTCTTCCGGCAGATAGGTAATCACGCCGATATCGAGCTGATGATTCAGCAATTCGCGCGGGACTTCGCGCGAGAACACGCGGTGCACGCGAATATGAATGCCGGGGTGCAGCCGCCGGTATTGTTCGAGCGCCGGCAACAGGGCGTGGATGGAACTTTCATTCACTCCCAATGACAATTGGCCGCGCTCGAGGCCGCGCAGCTCCTGCAACCCTTTGCGAATCTCCTCGCGCATGTTCAACATGCGCGAGGAATATTCCAGCAGCAGCGTGCCCGCGTCGGTGAGAGTGCGCGCGCCGGAGCCGCGAACGAAAAGCGGCTGGCCCACCCAGTCCTCCAGCTTGCGCATGGCGATGCTGATCGCCGGCTGGGTGCGAAACAATTTTACGGCGGCGCGCGAGTAGCTGCGCTCGTTGGCCACCATCTGAAACATCTGCAGTGCCGCAAGGTCCATGCAACCGGCCTCCCAGGCCATCTTCTTGTATAAGAGAGATTTATCCAACATGCAAGAATTATAAATTGGACTCCTTTGGCTGCACACGAAACACTGGTAAGGTCCAAAGGAGTCTGCATGGAACACGTTCACATTTTTGACACCACGCTGCGCGACGGCGAGCAGTCCCCCGGCTTCTCCATGAATACCGAGGAGAAGCTGCAGCTGGCGCGCCAATTGGAGCAGCTGGGCGTGGACGTGATCGAAGCGGGCTTTCCGATTTCGTCACCTGGCGATCTGGAAGCGGTGCGCGCCGTGGCGGCGGAAATCAAGGATTGCCGCGTGGCTGCGCTGGCCCGCGCGAGGCAGGAGGATGTGGACGCGGCTCTGCGCGGGATCGAACCTGCCGCAAAACCGCGGTTGCACATCTTTCTGGCCACTTCGGATTTGCACTTGAAACACAAATTGCGCATTTCACGTGGCGAGGCGCTGGCGCAGATTACGAAAGCAGTGGCCTATGGCTGCACGCATTGCGACGACGTGGAATTTTCCGCGGAAGACGCCAGCCGCACGGATCTGGATTTTCTGTTTGAGGCTATCGAAGCTGCGGCCGCGGCCGGTGCGAACATCATCAATCTTCCGGATACGGTGGGCTACACGACGCCCGACGAATACGGCGACATGTTCCGGGGGGCTCGCAAGCGTCTGGCGGCCTATCCGAAAATTATTTTCAGCGCACATTGCCACAACGACCTGGGCCTCGCCGTCGCGAATTCGCTCGCGGCCATTGCCGCGGGCGCGCGGCAGGTGGAATGCACGATTAACGGCATCGGTGAACGCGCGGGAAACGCTTCGCTGGAGGAGATTGCGGTGGCTTTGCAGGTGCGCAAGAGCCACTTCGCGGTACGCACCAATATTTCCCTCGAGAAGATTTACGCCACGAGCCGCATGCTTTCCGCCATCACCAGCATCAATGTGCCGCCGAATAAGGCGGTGGTGGGAGCGAACGCCTTCGCGCACGAGGCGGGGATTCATCAGGATGGCATCCTGAAAAATCCGCTCACCTACGAAATTATTTTGCCGGAAAGAGTGGGCGTTCCGGCGCGCCGCATGGTTCTGGGAAAACATTCCGGACGCAATGCTTTGCGCGCGCGATTGGAAGAGCTGGGCTACACAACCAGCGACACGGAGCTTGCCGAGTGCTACGGGATGGTGACGGCGCGCGCCGACGCCGCGAAGCAAGTGACCGATCGCGATCTGCTTTCGATCATTCACAAGGTGCGCCGCGCGCGCACGCACGCGCCTGCGCGACAAACAGCAGCCGCGGGACTGACGCGCTGAGCAATTTTTAGTGGTACAGGTTTCAGAAGTACGGGAGAACACAGTCATGGCTGGAGTGAGCAAGACCATCGCGGTATTGCCGGGCGACGGAATCGGGCCGGAAGTGACGCATGCCGCGGTACAAATACTGGGAGACTGTGCGAAATCTTTCGAACATAAATTTGAATTTCGCGAATTTGCTTTTGGCGGAGCCGCCATCGAGCGTTTTGGCTCGCCGCTGCCTGCCGAGACTCTGGCGGGCTGCCGTTCGGCTGATGCGATTTTGCTCGGAGCGATCGGCGGACCACAGTGGGACGGTCTGGCGCTCGATAAGCGCCCGGAGGCTGGCTTGCTGGGCCTGCGCAAGGCGCTGGAGCTGTACATTAATTTGCGGCCGATCCGGCTGCGTCCGGCGCTGAGCGCTATTTCCCCGATGCGGCGCGAGCGCATTGATGATTGTGATCTCGAAATTGTTCGCGAATTGGCTGGCGACATTTATTTTGGCGAGCATTCGGTGACTGGGGAGGGCAGCGGCGCGCGCGCGCGGGATGTAGCTGAATATAGCGCGGCGGAAATCGAACGCGTAGCGCGATATGCGTTCGAACGAGCTGCGGGGCGCAATCGCCGCGTGGCCAGCGTGGATAAGGCCAACGTGCTGGCAACTTCAGCGCTGTGGCGGCAAACGGTGACGCGCATTGCGCGCGATTATCCCGAAGTTACGCTCGAACATCTGTACGTGGATAATGCCGCGATGCAGCTACTGTTGCGACCCGCGCAATTCGACGTGATCCTGACGGGTAATCTTTTCGGCGACATCCTCAGCGACGAAGCTGCGGCGCTGGCCGGTTCGATCGGGCTGATTCCTTCGCTCAGTCGCGGCCGCGACGGCCAACCGGCACTGTACGAGCCGATTCACGGCTCCGCACCGTCACTGGCCGGCAAAGACATTGCGTGCCCGCTGGGTGCGATTTTTTCCGCGGTGCTGATGCTGCGCGAATCTTTTGGTTTGGAGATTGAGGCGCAGTGGATTGAAGCGGGGATTGACCGCGTGCTGGACCACGGGTTCCGGACGATTGATATCGCGGAGACCGGCGCGCGCGTGCTGCGCAGCTCTGAATTCACCGAGCACATTCGCGCGGAATTGCACGACGCGTTGGTACATTCCGAGCGTTACGGGTGGGGAGTGTAGGCGCCTTCTACGTCCTTCTCAAGACCAGGCAGCCCGCGATCATGTCGTGCAGCGCTTGCTTCTTATCAGTAAATCCCGCCATGGCGTAACCGATGCCGAGAGGAATCAGGCCGGTGATAATTTTTGCGAAGTATCTTCCGGTGGCGTGACCGAATCCGATGGGGCGCCCTTGCGAGTCGGTTACGATCAGTCCCAGCGCCATTTTCCCGAGCGTTCCTTGATGCTGGGAGCTTTCCATGGCGGCGTTGTAAATCCACACCAGCACGACGGACGCGAGGCTCACAAAAATGATTGCGGAAATCAGCGATGTCGGCATCTGGAAGTCCTCTGCCTTCATGCCTTCGATCATCGAACGAATAGAATCTATGCCAACCATTGCCACGCCGAGCAGCACCAAAATCGCGATGCCGATGCCTAGCAGCAGATCGTCAATCAAGTGCGCTACAACTCGCAGCCAGAATCCCGCGTAAGGCGATGGTAGGACGGGCGCGAACACTGGCGGAGCGTAGGAAGGTGGCAATCCTGTAACTGGACGCGGCGGCACGGAGGCAATGGTCGCTGGTCCGGCCGTGGGCTGGCCGCACGCACTGCAAAATGCTGCGCCATCGGTGACGTTGGTCCCGCATTTCGAACAGAACATTATTCTCCCTTGATTTAATTACGCAACCACGCCTGCGAATGTTCCTACAATTTGCGGATGACCAGCGTGCCGGCGAGAATATCGTGCAGCGCTTGTTTCTTCTCGGTGAACCCCGCCATGATGTAACCGATTAAGAGGATGATGGCGGAAATGAATTTCGCGAAGAAGCGGCCGGTGGCGCGGCCGAAGCCGATGCGGTTGCCGTCGAGGTCCGTGACTTCCAGCCCCAGCGCCTTTTTGCCCAGCGTGCCTTGCCACGCCGAACTCTCAAGCAGGGAGAAGTAGAGCCAGTGAAGAACCATGCGAAGCAGCGCAAGCCGGAGCATGGTATGGATCATCGGCAGTAGCGCTTGCAGGTCGGCCGGGCGTCCCGTCGCCATTCCGCGCATGCCCATCCCCATCGAAGCCGCGAACGGAAGGAACAAGATCATTCCGACGAAATAGAGGAGAAGCGAGTCAATAATGAAGGCCACAAAGCGCAGCCAAAATCCCGCGTAAGCCACGGGACGCGCTGCCGGAGATTGTGAATATGCCTGCGCGGCCGGCGCGTAAACTGTTCCTCCCGGCGCCACGGGGTCCACTGACGGCGCCGCGGCCGTTGTTTTCCCCACGGAAAATCCCACCATCGGCTGCCCGCACGCGCTACAGAACGCAATACCGTCCGCGACATTGGCCCCGCACTTTGAGCAGTACATGGCGCCTCCACGCAGCCGCGCTGGGGCTGCGCATCCGAGAATATTGTTGCGCATCGTATCCAAGCGGCGAGCAGCGGGTCAATGCAAATCGCTTCGCAACGCGCGGCGAAGTTCCACGAATGCAACGTGTTGCTCGACGTCCGTTGCGAGTGTGGCGCGACCTCGCTTAAACTCGTAAGCTGCAATTTTGGCGAGGGAGAACAAATGCAAATCCAGCTTTCGAGTGTGGGCAAGGTATTCTGCGGCGCGCTCGCGGCCGCGGCGTTGTTTGCCGGCGGCTACGTGGCCGGACAGAACCGCTTCGGCCAACCAAAAACAATTTTGCACGTGGTGGAATTGAAATGGAGCCCGGCGGCCAGCGACGCCCAAAAGCAGCAAGCCATTGATGGCATCAAGGACATGGCCGCCAAAATCCCCGGCATCAAGAATATTTGGATTAAAGGCGAGCGCATGCAGCCGCGCGATTTCAACGCCGCGTACGCAATTGAATTTCGCGATCGCGCCGCAGCCGATGCTTATGCCGAAAGCCCGGCGCATGCCGCATGGGAAGCGCAGTACGTGCCGCTGCGCGCCGCGAGCGTGTCGATTCAAGTGACGAATCCGTAGTTGCCGGGCTTTTTTTTGCGGCGCGGGATCATCGCGTGCGGAATTCAGATGATGATCCCAGGAATGATTGTCACCGGGATCTGCAGCGAATCGGCAGCTTGAATTCGCTCGCATTCGCGCCGCAGTTATTTTCGCGCGTCGGTTTGTGGCGTGCGATGAAAGTCGGGGATGCCCATTTTTTTGCGCATATGACCATCCATCGCGCGATCCGATAGCCAGCGGCGGGCGAGGATGCCGATTTTCGCTTCGCGCGTTACTGGATAACGCGCTCGTGGCGGATCGTCTTCAATTCCGCATACAACCACTCGCGCGCAATCTTCAGGCGTGTAGTGCGATGATTTGGTGGTTTTGCCCCAGGCGTTGAGAAATCCGTGATACACAGCTTTGTACGGACTCTGCTCCGCGCCTTTGGCATAGGCCGATGATAGCTCGCCAGCATTGCGATTCATGCTGGTGGGAATGTAGCCCGGCTCGATCAGCACGACTCGAATTCCGAAGGAATAGACTTCCAGTCGCATCGCATCGCTGACTGCTTCCACTGCATGCTTGCTTGAGCTGTAGGGTCCGAACAGCGGCGAGGCCAGTTTGCCGCCGATCGAGCTCATATTAATGATGCGGCCGCTGAGTTTCTGGCGCATTCCCGGCAGCACGCGCTGCGACATGCGCACAAGACCGAAATAGTTTGTCTCGAATTGTTTGCGCAAATCTGTGAGCGTGATTTCTTCCATCACCGCTGCGATGGCGATGCCGGCGTTATTCACGAGCACGTCCACTGTGCCGGCGCTCTTTTCGATTTCCGTTACGGCGCGGTCCACAGAGGCGTCGTCGCAAACATCCAGTTCCATCGCGGTGAGCGGCAACTTGTGCTCGTTTGCGAATCGCTGCAGCGCGGCGATGCGTTCGGCGTTGCGTCCGCCGGCGAAAACACGATAGCCACGTTCGGCCAGCATCACGGCTGCGGCGCGGCCCAGGCCGTCTGTTCCGCCGGTGATCAGCGCGATTCGGCCATTGCTCTGTTGCGTGTTGGGCGTCACTGTGCGCCTCCGTGTTCGCTGAGAACATATCGCAGAAAGCGGCTGCTGGCGAGAAGCTCTACAGCATGCGCAGTATTGACTCGACTATGTGGTAGTGGAAAATTGGCGCAGGAGGGTAGCGGATGATAAAAAAAGTAAAGGACGGGTACAAAGTGGTTTCCGAAAAGAAGGGCAAAAATCTCGGCGGTCCGTACAAGACGCGCGAAGAGGCGGAGAAGCGGCTGCGCCAGGTGGAGTATTTCAAACACAACAAAGGCTAATACGCAGCATACCCAGCCCACATTCTTCGCGCGTCCGGAATATCCACAGTGACGGGTGAAATCCACAGAAGAACGCTGTAAAAATAATTCATAAACACTTGACGAAATTTCTAAACTTGCTATACTCCCCTGATGCGAACACAGGCCTGCAAAGGCGTGCGCTTCGCAGACGAACCGGTTTCCGCCTTCTAAATCAGAGGTGAGTTTGGATACAAACACCGGGTAGAAAGAATTCGAGCATCGAGCACGTCCGCCCTAGAGGCCGGTAGTATGGCCCGCAGGATCGGCGGATCCGCCCGGCGCTCGACGCCGGGTTTTTTATTGCAAAAACAGTATTCGCGGCAGGGGCTCCAAACCTCTGACGCGCTCCCCCGGGAGGGGAGACAATCCAGTCGGAAGTTGTTGACGGGATTGAAGTTCTTTGACAACTGAAGGAAGCTGGCACTACGTTATGCGGGTTTCAAGTCTCGCATGGCGTAGTAAACCGCAAATATTTGCTCGAGAGTA
>Ga0209655_10000440_pt1 | contig 15815 bp, 13 predicted proteins | sample BogFormECP03_OM2_FD_188236 | JGI IMG/M metagenome (GOLD analysis project Ga0209655, IMG submission 188236) | Bog forest soil microbial communities from Calvert Island, British Columbia, Canada - ECP03_OM2 (SPAdes) (version 2) | ecosystem: Environmental > Aquatic > Freshwater > Wetlands > Bog ...
TTCGAAGGGCGGCAGGGCAAGGGCGGGCGCACGCACCTGGTGAGTCCAGTGATGGCGGCAGCGGCGGCGATCGAAGGCCACTTCGTGGACATCCGCAAGTGGAATAATGTGGACGGAGCGGAGTGACGATGGAACCTTTCATCAAGCACGCGGGATTGGTGGCGCCGCTGGATCGCGTGAATGTGGATACTGATCAGATGGTGCCGAAACAATTTTTGAAATCGCAGACGCGGCAGGGTTATGGGCGCGTGCTTTTTTATGATTGGCGATATTTGCCGGGGGAGAAGCCGAATCCGGAATTTGTGCTGAATGCGCCGCGTTATAAGGGCGCTTCGGTGATTTTGGCGCGCGCGAATTTTGGGTGTGGGTCGAGCCGGGAGCATGCGCCTTGGGCGATTCTGGATTATGGATTTCATGCGATTTTGGCTCCGAGTTATGCGGACATTTTTTACAATAATTGTTTTAAGAATGGGATTTTGCCGGTGACGCTTTCGAATGAACAGATGGATGAGCTTTTTGCGCGCACCGAGAAGAAAGAGGGTTATCGCGTCACTGTGGATTTGGAGAAGCAGGTGGTTACCGATGATGATGGTTTGCGGTACGCGTTTGAGGTGGATCCGTTCCGGCGAGATTGTTTGTTGAAGGGGTTGGATGATATTGGGCTTACTTTGGTGCATGAACCGCGTATTTCCTCTTTCGAGGAAAAGAATTTGAAGCATCCGGCGATGTACGAGGCTGTGGATGTGAAGCATCACAGTGAGTCGCCGCAATCCGCACGGCATAACTGATTTTTCCTTCCTGATAAATTTAGGAAACTAAATTTGCATTCGTTCGAATGTGGGAGCTTGCTCGTCTTTTGGGCGTGGCGATCGCAGAGCCGCCGGCTTGCGGTTTTGCTTTTGTAGCGACGCACTTCAGTGCGCCATCTATGGCGCGGCTCGCGCCGATGGCGGTCTGAAGACCGCCCCTACAAAGGCCGAATCAAAGGCTACGTGAACGGCGCCCAGCTAAAGCTGGCTGCTACAAATTCACAACCTGGACGCGGGCTGCTTTTGCGCTATGCGGATTATCCTCGGGCGCTGATCACTGGTTCGGGTGATTCAGGAGCGATGGGGGCCGGGCCTGTTAATTCGGCCACGAGGATACCGGCGAAGATTAGGGCGGCGCCTAGGAGGATGCGGCCGCCGAGATGTTCGCGGGTGAGGAGCCAGGAAGTCAGTGCGGCGAAAACTGGTTCTAGGCTGATCAGGATTGCGGTATGGGTGGGCGAGGTGTATTGCTGCGCCCAAGTTTGCGCGGAAAAACCGAAGGCTGTGGAGCCGAGCGCAGTGATTAGCACGGCGAAGATTAGCGTGCCGCTCCAGACCCAGCGCGGGTGTTCGACGTTGGTGACGGAAAGCAGTGGCAGTGCCACGGTGGCGAGGATTGCGGTGGTAGCGACCTGCATTACAGCCAGCGCGCCGACGGAATGATGCGCGATGTAGCGGCTGATGAAAATCATGTGTACGGCGAACATCACCGCGCAGCCGAAGACGAGAGGGTCGCCGCGATTCAGGCCGCCGAAACCTTCGGGCGGCACGGTGAGGAAATATAATCCGGCGAGCGCGGCGAGGGCGCCGGCCCAGATCCAGGCGTTGACGCGGCGCTTGCTGAAAATCGCGAGCAGCAGCGGGACGATAACGACGCTTGAGCCGGTGATGAACGCGGCCTTCGAAGGCGACGTGAATTGCAGGCCGGTGGTCTGAAACGCGTAGCCGGCAAACATGAAGAAGCCGATTTGCGCGCCGGCCCAGATCGCGCCACGGCTGAGTCCGAGGAGCGCGCGGCGGAAGAAAATCGCCATCACCACGGCGGCCAGGGTGAAACGCACGGCGATGTACATGAAGACGGAAACGTCGGCGAGCGCGTCTTTCACCACGACGAACGTGGCGCCCCAGATGAGCGCCGTAAATCCCAGAGCGAGATCGGCGCGAAAATGTTTGCTGAGCATGGACGGAAGAGTTTATGCGCTGCGCGCGGGGGTGACAAGGCGAGAAACGCCGGCCGCCATGCTGCGCGCTGGGGTGATCGCCGGGCGCCGCGAGCTATAATACGGAGCGTGCTACTCGTGATTCGCCCGTTAAACGCGATTGTACTCATCTTCCTCGGAATAGCGATTCTATTGGCCACTCCCCTTCCCGGCGCGAAACACGAAACGTGGGTGGAAGTGCGCAGCCCGAATTTTATCGTGGTGAGCAATGCGGGCGAAAAGCAGGCGCGCGCGGCCGCGATCCGTTTAGAACAGATGCGCGCGGTCCTTCGCCAAGCGCTGCAGGTTGCCAAAGAGCACGAGAGCGCGATAGTGACGGTCCTGGCCGTGAAAGACGAAGATTCCATGAAGGCGCTGTTGCCGGAATATTGGGCCAAAGGGCACGTACACCCCGCGGGGATCTTTATCCATCAAATGAATCAGTATTTTGCCGCGATCCAACTCGACGCTCCGGGATTGGATCCCTATCACACGATTTATCATGAGTATTTTCACTCGCTGGCGACGCCTTACTATCCGAATTTGCCGGTGTGGGTTTCCGAGGGTCTGGCGGAATTTTACGGCAATTCGCAGATCAGCGATTCCGCGGTGGAGCTGGGACGCGCGAATGCCGAGCTGATCGCGGAACTCAGACAGGGAAACCTGATTCCTCTCGATGTTCTTTTCAAGGTGGACTACAGCTCTCCTTATTACAACGAACAAAACAAGACTTCGTTTTTTTATGCGGAGTCGTGGGCACTGACGCACTACCTGATGCTGGGCGACAAACAGACGCACAAGCCGATGCTCGACGCCTACCTCGATGCGCTAGCGCACGGAGCGACTCAACAGCAAGCCGCAACGAATGCTTTCGGGGACCTGCACAAACTGCAAATGACACTGCAAGCTTATGTCGGAAAAGAGAGGTTCTATGTTTTTACGTCAGGCCCCCCGGCGGAGGTGCCCGCGCGCGACCTCCATGCACGTGAACTCCCTGAGGCTGAGGTGGATGCGTATCGCGGCGGGTTCGTGGCGGTGAAGGGGAAATCGGACGAGGCCATACCGATTCTGGAACGGGCCGTGAAGCTCGATCCGAAACTGGCGCTCGCTTATCAGTACTTGGGATTCGCAGAGTATCAAGATAAAAAGCCGGCGGAGGCGCTGGCTGATTTCACGCGCGCGATCGAACTAAGTCCGAAAAACTCGTTGACGCGATTCCTGCGCGCGTATTTGGCTTCGACGCAAGGCGGAGCCGTGGGAGACGACGTACAAATGGAAGAGGATTTGCGCGCGGCGATCGCCATCAGCCCGGAATTTGCGCCGCCTTATGGCGTGCTGGCAATGTATGTGGCGAATCAAGGGACTGATTTACCGGAGGCGCTGAAGCTGGCGCAAAAGGCGCAAGCGCTGGAGCCCGGAAATGCGATGTATCAGATTGATTTGGCGAGCGTGCTAGCGCGCATGAATCGTTTCCAGGAGGCGCGCAATATTGCGATGCATGCGCGGAGCAACGCCGCGAATCCCAACGAGCGCGCGGAAGCGGAGCGGTTCTTGGCTTACCTCGATCAGGTCAGACAATATTCGGCCGACGATTCCGACGGGCCGCAGCCCGCTGCGGTGAAGCAATCTTCGCCCACGTCATCCGGCGCGGCTGCCGCAACTGGCTCGACGCCGGATACACCAGACACCGCGCATACGCAGCCGGATAGCGGTGACTTCGTAAAGGGTGGCAGCACGCCAGACGGCGGAACTCTGCGCGAGGCGACCGGTACGGTGGCGAAGTTGAGTTGCATGGGCGGATTGAAATTCGAATTGGTTGGCGACGCTGGGAAGTTGACGCTGCATATCAAGCCGGGCACGAATCTTCCGATTCGACTGACAACGCGGCCGAGCGGACCGTTTAACGCCTGCACGGCGTTGCAAGGCCAGCGCGTGAAAGTTTCGTATCAACCGGATGACGCCAAGGGAAAGGTTGGCACGCTGGAATCCTTGACGCTGCTTTCGGGAGCTGGTCGCGATGCGAACGGCACGGTGGATGCTGCTGGCGGGAGACGATTGGGCATCGGCGACGATCGCAGCGACCCCGTCACTATTTCGGCAGAAGGCATTGCAACGCACGCGCAGTGCGATGGAAACGAGCTTACGCTGAGACTGACTGCTGGAGCAAATTCGCTTATCCTGCATGCGCGGGATGCAACGCGGGTGCAGTTTGAGCAGGACGTAGCGTTTGACACCGGGGATTTTCAGCCGTGCACGCAGTTGAACGGGCGCGCACTGAAAATTACGTTCGTGGTGGTGAGTGGCAAAGATTACGACGGGGAGATTCAGGCGGTCGAAGTCGAGAAGTGACACTATGGACAGTGCTCGATGCCGTGGTGAGATTTAGAGGCGACCGCAAAAGATTTAATGTGCCGCCGCGGGCTCTGGCTGCTGATAGACGATGCGTCCGCCGGCTATGGTCATCTTTGCTTTCGTTGTTAGCAAATCGCGTGCGGGGATTTGAAGCAGGTTGGCGGGATACACGACCAGATCCGCAAACATTCCTGGCGCGATTGTGCCCATGCGTTTTTCTTCGAATTCGGCGTAGGCGGATCCTGCGGTATAGGCACGGAGACAATCCTTCATCGGCAAACTTTCCTGCGGCTGCCAGCTGGCGCTGCCGCGCGGGAGCTCGCGCGTGACGCAGGCGTAAATTCCGCGCAGCGGATTGAGCGGCTCGACGGGATGGTCGGTGCCGAAGGCGAGACGCACGCCATTTTGTTGCATGGTGCGCCAAGCGTAGGCGCCGCGCGAACGTTCGGGGCCGAGGCGGTCGCTGGCCCAACGCTCGTCGTCGAGCAGATGCGAAGGCTGCATGGAGGCGACGATATTTAGCTGGGCGAAGCGCGCGAAATCTTCGGGTGCGACGACCTGCGCGTGTTCGACGCGATCGCGGCGGTCGCGCGGACCGTTCGCGGCGACGACTGCTGCAAACGTATCCAGCGCAACGTGATTCGCGCGGTCGCCGATCGCGTGAAACGCGAGCTGGAATCCGGCGCGGTCGCGTTCGATGGCCAAGGGCGCAAGTTGCGCTTCATCCACGTGCAGAAGTCCGGACGTGTTGGGCGCATCCGAATATGGCGCGAATAGCGCGGCGGTGCGCGAGCCGAGTGAGCCATCGAGGAACGCTTTGAGCGCCCCGGTTTTGAGCCACGGATCCGTCGAGCCCCATGCACTGCGCAGCGCTTCGAGTTTCGCAAGCGGCATCGTGAAATCCAGCCACTCCGTGATGCGCGCGGTCAACTTCCCCTCCTTGCGCAGCTGCTGATAGATCAGGAAATTTTCCTTGCTGAAGGAAACGTCGCGGCTGATTTCAAGATAGGAACAATCTTGCAGCGAAGTGACGCCGTCGCGAGCAGCGTCGGCGAGCACCAGTTCGATGCCGCGGCGGCGTTCGGCCGCAGAGGGCGCGGCGATTTTTGGAAATACCAGGTTCGTGGCGCCGTCTTCCTGAAGCAGGCCGGTGGGTTCGTTGGTTTGCGCGTCGCGGACGATGTGGCCGGTTGCGGGCTGCGGGGTGTTTTGGGTGACTCCTGCGATTTTAAGCGCGAGGGAATTTGCGATGGCTACGTGGCCATCCACGCGCGCGAAGAACATGGGATACGCGGTCGAAACTGCGTCGAGGTCGGCGCGCGTGGGGTCGCGGCGGCCGGGCCAGAGGGTTTGGTCCCAGCCGAATCCGGTGATCCATTCGCCGGGGGCGCGGTTTTTTATATTGTCGCGAATGCGTTGCTGGAATTCGGCGAGTGATGCGACGCCGGTGAAATCAATGGCGAGTTTGGTGAGCGCGGATTGGCCGATGTGCACGTGCGCGTCGTTGAATCCGGACATGACGAACGCGCCATGCATATTAAGGATGCGCGTGTTGGGGCCGAGCCACGGTTTGATCTGCGGAGCGTCTGCGCTGTCGGCGTTTTGCGCGTCGGTCGAATCGGGCGCGATGTAAGTAACCGCGACGATCGATTCGCCGCGAATGGCGACGGCACCGGCCCATTCGTGGGCGGGGTCCATCGTCTCGATCAGCGCGTTCGTTAGGACGAGGTCTGCGGGACCTTGCGCGGGAGAAAACGCCGCGGGATTCTGCGTAACGGCAGCGGTCGTTTCCGCAGCAGGCCGTACCCTGCGGGGCGCGAGCGAAATCGCGACACTTGCGCCAATAGTCAAAACGATCGCAAGAAGAGCGCGGGACATTCTAACGTTGCGTCACGGGAGTCGAAGTCACAGGTGTGTTTCCCTCGGAAGTCGGATTCATTCGTAAGCAGCCACTTTCAGAAAGCGCGAGGTGTCTTTGTTTTTCGCCCACCACGCTTGCCACGTGTGAAGATTCTCGGCGCTTGGATCTGCGTTGGGTGGCAAGGGAGGATCTTGCACCATCGCCGACAAGGACTTGAACAATGCCTGATTGAACATGGCGTAATCGGGATTAACGCTTGCCTCCAGCAATGCCCACACAGCTTTCTTGCCGCCAACAATCTGCATTTTGAGAACCGCGGTCTGGAACGCGTTGGTGTGAAGTTCGTGCACGATAATTGCAAACGCCTCGGCATCGCCCAATTCCGCCAGCGAGGTCTCCACGTAGTCGTGCCGCAGCCAAATGAATGGCGCCCTCGTGCCCACGTACCCTTTGTACGGGTAGCCCATCGTTCCCAGCTTTTTGATGGCCGGCACCGCACGTTGATCGCCCGTGCCGCCTAGGTCCACGAGTGCCATGTCGAAGCCCCATTCCACTTTTCGCCCGAGGCATTGCTCGTACGGATCCTGAAAATCGCCGCTGATCGAAAACGGAATCAGCTTCTCGTGCTTCGACGAGTTTATCCAATCCTCGCGTGAGCCGGTGAATTTGCCTTTGGTCCGGATGGGCGCGTCCTCGACCACATCCGCCAGAGCGTCGAATATTGTCGAAACATAGTCGTGGCAGTGATCAACTTCGCATCCGAGCATGATCGGCCCCGGATGCGCGTCCAAGTACGCCATGATAATGGAGATGGACTTTGGCGTGTTGACGATCAGGAGTTTGTCGAGCGTCCATACCGTGTAACGGAAATCCTTGCGATTGAGTTCGATTTCCAGTTCCGCGTAAGTGGCCTCATCGCCGAGCTTCGCCAGACTGGCTTGGGCGGCGCCGCCTACGGTCTCAGGCGAGCTCTCCGGGATGGCAAGCTTCCGCAACGTCGGGACGACGTTTTGTCCGGCGATTGCCGCGGCTCGCAGAATCACGTTGGGGTCTGTCGTCGTTTCCATCTGTGCAGTTAGTGCTGCGACGTCAACGGGACCGCGCGGGCACCCCTGCGTCCATGCGTGCCTTGCGCAGAGGAGCGAAAGTGCCATGGCCATGGCTGCGAGAAAAGCTGCGGAGCGCGCGTTCATGCTGGACGCACCTCTGCGGTTAGAACGAAGTGAGGCGCAAATCTTGCACGGGACTTTTGCCCTTTGCTGACAGGCGATTGTGGCGCGCTGCTCAGCCAATTCCGGCGGAACATCCTAGGGCTGGACTCCGGCGAGGGCGATGGTTGCGAGGAATAGGCGCTTCAGGCCGAGTTCGCGGCCGGTGGCGTCGTACCATTCAGCGGTGGTGTGCGAGCCACCGCCTTTTCCGCCGCCGCCGAGCGAAACGGCGGGGATGTTGAGCGAGAGGGGGATGTTGGCGTCGGTGGAACTGCGCTCGAGGCGCGAGCGATTGCCGAGGAAGCGGTCCACGTTGCGCAGAGTCTCGAGCAGCGTGGCGTTGTCCGGCAATTTTCCGGCGGGGCGTGAACCGAGCGAGCGGACGATCACGCGGAGCGTTTCGTTTTCGTCGTGAGCGGTGGACATTTCTTCGCGCGCGCCGGATTGCATGGAGTCGCGCAGGGCACGTTCCATTTTATTTAATTCGGCTTCGTCCTCGGAGCGGAGGTCCACTTTCACGGCGGCGCGCGCGGGGATGGAATTTACCGAAGTGCCGCCTTCGATCATTCCGAAATTGTAGGAGCTGCGCGGATCGTCGGGAACGGGGAGCGCGGAAAATTTCACGATGCCGCGGGAAAGCGCGGTGATGGGATTAGGCGAGCCGAAATCGGACCAGCTGTGTCCCCCGGGCCCGGTGATGGCGATTTCGAAGCGGTGCGAAGCGATGGCCTGCGTGGTGATGTGTTCGCTGGAGGCGCCGTCCACCGCGATGACGGCGGCGAGACGGGAGCCGTAACTTTCCACGAGAGCGCGAATGCCGCGCAGATTGCCTTCGCCCTCTTCGCCGACGTCACCTGCGAGGACGATCGTCTTGATGGTTTGGATGCGCGATTCGGAGAGTGCGCGGGCGAGGCCTGCGAGCGCGGCGAGGCCTGCGCCGTTGTCGGCGATGCCGGGAGATGTGAGGCGATTGCCGTGGCGTTTGACTTTAACATCCGTGCCGGCGGGAAAAACGGTGTCGAGATGCGCGGCGAGTAAGATGATGCTGTTCGCGTCGGCGCCGGGACGCTCGGCGACTACGTTGCCGATTTTGTCGAGCTGCACATTCAGGCCGGCGGCCTCGAAGATTTTTTTCAGATATTCGGCGCGCGGGCCTTCTTTGAATTCAGGGGCTGGAATTTCGCTGAGGTGGATTTGCTGGTCGGTAACCCAGGAGGTGTTCTTGTCAATCCAGGCGAGGGCGCGCACGCAGGCGGGATCGTCGGCAAGTTTCTCGATTGAGTCACCGGCAGCGCGCGCGTAGAGTGTGGCCATCATCAGAAAGATACAGCAGATTAGTGTGAGATTCACGAGATTCGTGCGGCGAAGTTTTGCGCGCTGGGTCGAAGGTCTGTGCGCCGCGCCTGTCGTATAGTTTACGCGAAAAACATCAGGTGTCATCCCGAACCCGCGGCGGCGGGTGAGGGACCTGCTTTGCCGACACGCCAGAGAGAAAGCAGATCCCTCTCTGCGCTCGGGATGACAGACTTTATTTTGTATAACGGACTGGGGGCACGGCGTCGCGGCCGGCTTGTGTTTAGCGAGTCTTGTCTGGAGCTGGGGCGGCGGATGAGGCGATGATCGCCTGAATTTGCTGTTCAGTCATGATGCGCTCGGCTTGTTTTGCGGCGGCGAAGATGCGGTCCACCAGCTCGTCGCTGGCGGGGATGCCGCGCTTTTCGAGCCAGTAGATGACGTTCGAGCGGCCGCTGAGCGGGCCGATTTCAATAATTTGCTCGAGTCCGAAAAGATGCGAGGGGACGCCGCTGTAGATGGAGTTCGCGAGCTCCTGGTCGCCTTTCTTGTAGGCTTTCACGATGGCCGCGGCGTGGACTCCCGTGGCGGTGCGAAATGCGTCGCGGCCGACGACCGGATAATTCGGCGGGATTGGCATGTGCGTGGCTTTGGAGACCGCTTCGGAATATTGCTTTAGCTTCGAGAGATCTTGTTCGATCAGTCCTAGCAGGCGAAGGTTGACGAGCATCAATTCCATGGGCGTGTTGCCGACGCGTTCTCCCAGTGCCAGGGCCGCGGCGTGGACTTGATCGGCTCCGGCCGCGATCGCCGCGAGAGAATTCGCGATGGCCAGGCCGCGATCGTTGTGGCCATGCCAATCTACGCGAATTTTCTCGCCGGAAGGTTTTACGACTTCTTCGACAACGAATTTTACGAGATTGTAGGTCCCACGCGGAGTGGCGTGGCCGACGGTGTCGCACAGCACCGCGGCGCGCGCGCCGGCGCGAATTGCGGTGGAGTACAACGTGATTACTGTGGCGGGGTCGGTGCGAATGGTGTCTTCGGTGACGTACATCACCGGAAGGCCGGCGGCGGTAGCAAATTTCACGGCGTCTTCTGTGATGCGCTGCAGATGCTCGACGGTCCAGTCTTCTACCAAGCGGCGAATCGGGCTCGAGCCGAGAAAAGTGGCGGCTTCGATGGGGCGGCCTACTTTTTCGGAAATCTCGATGATGGGTTGAATGTCGTTTTTCAGGGTGCGGGCAGCGCAGTTGGGGCGGATTTTAATGCGCGACGTGACGATTTCGCGCGCGAGGGCTTCGGTGTCCGCATAGGCGCGCGGGCCGGCTCCCGGTAGGCCGATGTTTACCGTGTCAATGCCGAGCGATTCCATCAGGTGCAGGATTTCGATTTTCTCTGCAATGCTGGGATCGCGGACCGAGGGATTTTGCAGGCCGTCGCGTAGCGTTTCGTCGTTCAGGGCGACGCGGCGGGTGGCGGGGATCTCGGCGCCGCTGTAGGTGTTCCAGTCGTGGATGAGTTCGTGTTTCATTTTGTGGGCCGGTTGCGTGTCCTCGAGGCTCGCGCGCAGTCTTGGTGTGCACCGCTGGTTTTCAATACCGTACGGTGTAGCTGCGCGGGGCTTGGGTGTGGCCCGGCATGTAAATGGTGTGGCAAAATTCGCAGCGATAGATTTCGTTTTTTTTGCCGACCAAGGCTTCAATTTCTTTTGGGTAATCGTACCAGCGTTTTAGATGGCCGCAGCAAAGCTTACCTTTGGCGTCTTTTTCGTCGCAGGCACGCATGGTGGGTTTCTTGGGTTTGATTTTTGGGCCGGTTGGCGCTTCGGGTTCGGCTGCTGGCGCGGCGGTGGCTGCGGGCGTTGCAGGAGGAGTTGCTGACGCCGCTGCCGGAGCGGCTGGCGTTGGAGTTTCTGGAGTTGCGTCAGTCATTCGATTCGCTCCCGTGCATCTGAGATCGCAACGGCAAAAGCAAAGTCAAAAGATTTAACACAGAGGGCACAGAGTAAAACCGGAGAACACAGAGAAAGGCGACGCCGCGCTCCTCTGCTTCCCCTATTTCTTGTGCATCCTCTGCTTCCCTTGCATCCTTTAATTCCCTGCCTCGCCGCTTCTCTGTTTCCCTGGCCCCGCGCTTCTTCAAATCCTGTCGCGGCGAAAAATCACCCCGCGCGCTCCGTGCTTCTTCGTCATTGCTATCAGGCGGCGCCGCCAGCTCGGTGCGAAAAGCGTCTCTACGAACGCGTTGGCTGCTGCGGCCAATTCGGCAGTGTAACCGAACCACCAGGATTTCGCGACGCGCGGCAAGCGATCCACATCAATATATTTTACTCGAACCATTTCGAGCAGTCCAAGGCGGGAATGAGTATGACCCCAGCCGCTCGCGCCTGGGCCGCCGTGGGGCGCTTCGGGGATGCCGTAGTAGCTGGCGACGTCGTTGACCATCACGGAGCCGGCACGCACGCGGGAGGCGATCTCGCGGCCGCGGCGGTTGTCGGCGGTCCAGACGCTGGCGCTGAGGCCGAAGGGGGAATCGTTGGCGAGGGCGATGGCTTCGTCGGCGTTTCCAACCGCGCGAATGGCGATCACCGGGCCGAAAGTTTCTTCGCGCATCAGCTGCATGGACTGGTCCACGTTCGTCACAACGGCGGGTTGCAGGAAATTTACGCCGAGGTCGGGACGGCGCTTGCCTCCGGTGAGAACTTGTGCGCCGCGTTCGCCCGCATCGTGTAATTGAGCTTCAACTTTTTCGAGCTGGGCCAGGCGGATCATCGGGCCGATTTCGGCTTCGGGATCGGTGGCAGCGCCGACGCGCAGCTTTTTCGTTTTTTCGACGCAGAGTTGCGTGAAGCGTTCGGCTACGGATTGCTCGACGTAGATGCGTTCTACGGAAATGCAGGTTTCGCCGCAATTCATGAAGCCGCCCCAGACGGCGGCGCTGGAGGCGATATCCAGATCGGCATCGGCTAGAACGATCATCGCGTCTTTGCCGCCGAGTTCGAGGACCGACGGGATTAGTTTTTTGGCGCAGGCCTCGGCGATGCGCTTGCCTGTAGCGACGCTGCCGGTGAAGAAAACTTTGTCGGGGCCAGCTTCGATGATTGCCGCGCCCAAGTCGCCGCGGCCTTGCAGCACTTCCAGCAGGCCCGGGGGAAATTTTGCTTGCTCGACGAGTTCGGCGACTAGCTGGCCGCACCACGGTGTTAGTTCGGAAGGTTTTAGAAGCACGGCGTTGCCGGTCGCGAGCGCGGGGATCACCTGGGCGATGGGAATCGAGAACGGATAATTCCACGGCGAGATGATGGCGACGATTCCGAGTGGATCGAATTCCAGATAGCCCGATTTCGCTTTCATGGCGAGATTGTGATGCGGCACGCGCTCGGGGCGCAGCCAGCGCGGGGCTTGGCGCGCGAGGAAATCGGCGGTGTCTAGCGCGAGGAGAACTTCGGCGAAGATGGCTTCAACGCGCGGCTTCCCTGCTTCGCGGGTGATCACGTCGGCGATTTCTTCGCGGCGCGCGAAAATCGCATCGCGCAGGGGGCGCAGCATGGCGCAGCGTTCGCGCAGGGGGCGCGCGGCCCAACCTTTTTGTGCGCTGCGAGCGCAGGCATAAATCGCGGGGAGGTCGGCGGGCTGCGTCACGGCGAATTGCGCGTTGATTTCCTGCGTGGCGGGGTTGATGGAGTCAATCGTAGCTACCGCGCGCGAAGCAGGCGAAACGAGCTGTGAAGGGACCGCCATTTCTTTCGTGATTGTAACTGAAATCCGAGAGGGTGTGGGCTTGCAGTGCGCACGCGAGGAACCGACTTTAGGCGATCCTGCTTTCGAGTAGTCATCTACTATTTTACGCTAAGAGGCACATCACTTTCGCAGTCAGGCGTTCCCTGGTCGTAGCGACTCCAACATTCGGCATATCGCGGAAATTGCTGAAGGACCTCGGACACGAGCGCTGTCGCTTCCGCTTGGGTCACGTGGTCACACAGCCTGAATTTCTTCCCTTCGTAGGAAAATGCGAGGCCACCGGGGGTGCGACCCGACATCGGCCCTCTCCCGCTCGAAGTCACCAAATGCCGGGCTGCAATATTGTCCATCTGAAACACCTTCGTACGTGAAAGGCCAAGTAGAACTCGACGGCTGGTTAGAGTGGAAGTCGTAAACTCCAATTCCTCCCTTCCAGCGAGATTCCAAAGCCAACGATATGCGAAGGCAATGCTCAAGAGCCCGAAGAACAGGAGTAGAAAGACTGATTGTGGCTTGCCCGCCGGATTCAATACAGCAAGTGTCACCCACGCTCCGAACCACAATGGAATGAATAGGCAAAGTAATAAGCTAAATCGGCGCGGAACAATGACTGAGAGCGTGTTGGCCGTGCGAGAAATGGAATAACGCATTGTCGTTCGTCCGCCAATATATCGCCTGACTTGGCAAAGCTCCGCCGACATTCAGACTGTACGGAAACGAAGCCGAGAACGATTAGCCGTTACGTGGTTCTTTGGTGACGGATGGCATGTTTGGCTAGGGAATCGGTGGGGTCGGGATATTCGAGGGACACGAGGTAGAGGCCTTCGGGGGGGACTGTGGGGCCGGAGCGGGAACGGTCGCGTGCGGCGAAAATTTCTGGGATGTCGGAGGGGGCTAGGCGGCCTTTGCCGACTTCGATTAGGGTACCGACGATTTTTCTCACCATGTAACGGAGGAAGGAGCGGCCGCGGACTTCGAAGGTGATTTCGTCACACCGCGGCTCGCGCACGATTTCGGAGGAATGGATTATGCGCTGCATGTCGCGGTCTTTATCGTCTTCTTCGGAGCCGGTGGACGCGGCGAAGGAGCTGAAATCGTGCTGGCCTTCGAAGGCGCGGGCGGCGGCGGACATGGCGGCTTCGTCGAGCGGCCAGGGATAGTGGAAGGCACGCCGGTGATCGAAGGGGGGCAGGACTTCGCCGCGATGAATGCGGTAGCGGTAGGTCTTTCCTTGGGCTAGCCAGCGCGCGTGAAAATCCTGGCCGACTTCTTGGGCTGCGACGATGCGGATAGTCGGTGGGAGTAGCGCGTTCAGCCCGCGCTGAATTTCTTGCGCGTCAATCGTGGAATGCGTTTTGAAATGCGCGACTTGGCCTAGCGCGTGAACGCCTGCATCGGTGCGGCTGGCCCCGTGGATGGTGATCGGTTCTTGGGTGATCTGGTGGATGGCGTCATGAAGGGCGCCTTGGATGGTCGGCAGGCCGGGTTGGAGTTGCCAGCCATGGAAGTCTGAGCCGTCGTAGGCGATGGTTAGTTTGACTGTTTGCATGTGGCTGTTGGGATTATCTCATGCGCGCGCAGGTCAAAGGCACGACAGATGAATGCAGAGGTACGCAGATAAAGACACTGATAAAAGCGAAAGAAAATGGGAGAGCGAAAAAAAACGCACGGAAAAAGCAGATTGCTCACCCGCTGTCGCTGGTTCGGAATGACACGGCTGCGCGCGGTGTGATTTACGGATTCGAAGTGGGATTGGGAATGGGACTGGGACTAGTTTTGGCAGCGGCTCTGCGCCAAAACGTGGGCTTCGGTCGCGGCAGGAACTGTTGTTTCGGATGGTTTTTGAAGAATGTCCACATCAGGTCGGTGGCGGGGACGCTGTTGTGGCTCAGGCTTGTGCCGGGCCACATGTGATGGCCGCTCTGAATCGCGTATAGGGCGACACCTATGCCGACGGGGCAGGCGCCGTAAATGTCGGTGTGTGCTTCGGCGGTCTCGGCGTGTATAGGCGTGGGAAAGCAGCCGTCGTATTCTACCCAGAACGCTACTGTGGCCACGAAGGATGTGTCCGAGCGGACCGAGCCCATCTGAAAGGGAGTTGAGCCGCCATTGAACGGCACCAGATGGTCGGCGGTGCCGTGAAACACGATCACTGAGACTGGGCACGTCGGATGGCACGGAAGATCTTGCGCGCCTTCTACCGGAGAGATGGCGGCGAATTTATCGGAGAGCTCGCAGGCCAGGCGATAGGCATCATGCCGCCGTTGGAAATTCCGGTGGCGTAGATGCGTTTGGGATCCACGGAATAATCCTTTTCCATTTTTTCCAGCAGCGCGCGCAGGAATCCGACGTCGTCAATTTTATTTTCCGTGGCGTAGCCGCAGCAGGCGCCGGCATTCCAGGTGGGGACGTTTTTCAGCCGGCCCGTGCCAGTGGGATAGGTCACGAGGAAATTTTCCTGGTCGGCCTTGGCGCTCATGCCGGACAGGCGTTCCACATTTTCCGCACTTTGGGTGGCGCCGTGCAGTACGAGCACCAGCGGCAGCGGCGTTTTACCCGTGTAGCTTGGCGGCGTGTGCACGAAATAGTTGCACGTGCGGCCGTCCACGACGATTGTGCCGTCGTGATCGTTGTAGGCGAACGCGCGCAGCACGCGATGGCCGGAAAGCGCGGCCAGTATGATGCAGGTTAACGCGACTGCGATCACGATGGGAATTATTCTGCGTCTAAAATTCATTGAGATTGCCCTAATTTGTGAATTCACGGGGGCCTTGAGGTATTAAACCCTATTGTGAGGAAACTGTTTCTGCGCGGACGCGAAAAAGTTACGGATGGGTGCGCGAGAAGCGGGAGCCGGGGCGGGTGGCCATGCCGCCGGCGTGGCATTGCGGGCAATCGTCGGGTTCGTAGCTGGGGACGTCCATTTCAAGCAGGGCGCGGGCGGTGACGTTCAGCTCGAGGCGTCCGCCGCTGCGATCAATGATGGCGCCGGCGGCGACGGCCAGGGCGCCTTCTTGTTCTACGACGCCGATGGTTTCGCGCGTGGAGCCGCCAGTGGTCCACACATCTTCAATAACCAGAACGCGTTCGCCGGGCTTCAGCTCGAAGCCGCGGCGCAGCGCCATTTGGCCGGAGCGATCGCGTTCGACGAAAAGCGAGCGGACGCCAAGGGCGCGCGCGACTTCGTGGCCGATGATCAGGCCCCCGAGGGCGGGAGAGACGACGCAGGCGACGGTGTGATCTTTGAAACATTCGGCGAGGGCGCGGCCGAGTTGTTCAGCGTGCTGCGGATGCTGCAGGACGAGCGCGCACTGGATGTAGGTGGCGCTGTGGCGTCCGCTGGATAG